>Ga0256406_1001095_pt1 | contig 45018 bp, 42 predicted proteins | sample RumenRJG_03DNA_FD_185986 | JGI IMG/M metagenome (GOLD analysis project Ga0256406, IMG submission 185986) | Bovine rumen microbial communities from Lethbridge, Alberta, Canada - RJG_03 | ecosystem: Host-associated > Mammals > Digestive system > Stomach > Rumen | place: Canada: Alberta | collected... | reverse complement strand
GCTGAGATAAATGTTCTTCGTATCCAGGGAAAAGATGATCTCAGAGTCATCACAGAAGATCTCTTCCAGTTCCGAATCACATTCCAGAATCATCTTGATGCCCATCTGCGGATGGATCGAAAGCATCTGGATCGAGCCGGTATCATTTGGCTCTGAAAACATCCGGTCGATAGTGTCCTTGTTGAAGCTATTTTTATATTTTCTGTTCATTGCTGCGTCCTCCATACGCTGAAATAAAAAACGGCCATCTCTTTGCATTGCTGCATTGAAATGACCGTTCATGTACTGATATTCAATTTTGGCTGCTTAACGTTCCTGTTCGCGGTTGCGTTTCTTCATCCATTGCTCCAGAAGCTTCATGATGACTGCTTCCATCTGCTGCGTCGTGTAGGACTTTGGGAAGTATTTCCGCAAAACATCGCTCTTGATAACCAATTTATCGTCAGGAGGTTTCTTTACCTCATCCATGACCTCACACATTGCCTCCAGGGAACTCTGCCCCTGCTGGCTGAGCTTCTTAATCCGCTGGGCCTGGGAAACAGACGGCGTTGTCTGGGCATAATCCATAGCCTCCAGGAATTCCCGCTGCTCCTCCGGTTTCAGGTAAGAAAGCTCGACTGCCGGATTGAAGGCGATCTTCTTTTCATCGACCATATCCATGATTTCGGGAATCAGGTTATTGAGACGTACAAATCTTTGGACTTGATTACGGCTAGTGCCAAACTCATCCGCTATCATTTCGTCAGTCCTTTTTTGTGTCCCAACTTGGGACACATTTTCTTTTGACTTACGCCCGGCCTGCCGCTTCATAGCTTCCAGTTTCATCTGGTAAGCCTTCGCCCTCTCACTCGGAAGAATATGTTCTCTCTGCAGGTTGGAATCGACCATTAGAATCGTCGCAGTATCATCATCCATCTCCCGTACGATAACCGGCATTGTCTCCTTACCTGCCAGCATGGAAGCATATCTGCGTCTGTGACCGGAGATCATTTCATATTCGCCATTCTCCAGAGGCCTGACGATTGCCGGAACCAGAACGCCGTATTCTCGGATACTTTCGGCTGTCTTCTGCATCTCTTCATCATCGACGATCCGGAACGGATGGTTCTTAAAGGGATGTATCGCATCCAGCGGCAGCATGATCACATGCTCTCCGGTTTCCTGTCTGCTCTCCTGTGTGGAGAAGATGTCATCGTAGCTGCTCAAGCTGATGTTTGCGCCTTTTTTCGGCATTGGTCAGTACCTCCTTCGTCAGATTTTGATATGCCTCCGCAACCTTACCCTTCGGATCATGAAGGAAGATGCTTTTTCCTTCCGCACTGATCTCCGCCGCCCTGACGGACCTTGGGATCTCGGAATTGAAGATTTTGATATGTCCACCGTAGGTATCCCGTATGAGGGAAGAAATCTCCCTGCCGTAATTTGTCCTGCCGTCAACCATCGTCAGCAGGATTCCTTCAATCCTCAGCTTCGGATTGATCTGCCGCTTGACCTTGTTGATGGTCTGCAGAAGCTGCTCCAATCCTTTTGCTGACAGATAATTGGCCTGCACTGGAACAAGAGCCGCATCGGCGGCAGCCAGTGCATTCACTGTCAGCATTCCGAGGCTCGGCATGCAGTCCAGAAGCACGTAATCGTAATTGCCTTTAACCGGCTCCAGGAACTGCTTCAGGATCCGCTCCCTGTTCATCGTGTTGACCAGGGCAACCTCCAGACCTGCCAGAGAAATGTTCGCCGGGATCAGATCTATGCCTTCTGCCTGATGCACGATTCCTTCTCCGGCAGTAACGCAGTCCTCGTTGATTGTCTTGTTCAGAAGATCAAACAGCGTGGTCTCCAGTTCATCCGGTCGGGGATATCCCAGACTGATCGTCAGGCTCCCCTGCGGATCGGTATCCACAAGCAGGACTTTCTTTCCTTCCCGGGCAAGTCCGATCCCCAGGTTTTCAACCGTAGTCGTCTTGGCTGTGCCGCCTTTCTGATTGACTACGGCAATCACAGTCGGTTTCTCTTTCATCAGCTTCCTCCTCCGTCATATCCGTAAAGGTCATGTCCGACCTTTGTCTGGTAATAGTGATCAATGGTCATCGATGCGTTATAGAGCGTTGTCAGCATGTAAGCCTTGATGTTCCGGACCTCCGTCGTGTTGTCATGGATGCAGTCCAGAACGTACTGGATATGTCCATAGTCCAGCTTCATGAAACGGCTCTTCACAACTTCTGCGGGCCTGTCCTCTCCGGCACAGCGAATCGTCTTTGCTGTGCTGCAGACGGTATCGACCAGCAGATCCAGGATTTCATCAATGCGCCCGTGATCATAGGGATAGCTCTGCTTGAGGTCATCAATGTACAGATGCTCCCGGAAATACCTCTCATAAGATTTTCTTTTTTCGATAGGATCCTCTCTCATCCCATCAGATTCATCGTCCATGCCGGTGACATTCACGGATAGATGGATAAGATCAGTCTTATTATTTTCAGTCTGGTTTTGATTAGTTTTATTACCTGTCGATTTGCGAAATTCTTGAGTTTCGATTTTCACAACTCCTGAATTTTGATTTTCAAAATTCTTGATTTTTGATTCCGGATCTTTCTGTGGACAGACTGTGGAAAACTTCAGAACATAGATCAAAGACGGCTTTCCAAGTCCCTGGCGCTTCTTCTTAATGAGCCCAGCGTTCTTCTCCAGTTCAGATACAAGCTTGCAGGCTTTCTGGCTCCGGCAATGCATGTCCTCCATGACATCCTCAATGGTGTAGATGATGTACGCCCGGTTGAGCGAATCGAACCATCCGTTCTTTATCGATAAAGAGAGCCGGTCCAGCATCAGACCATAAAGGAGCTTCGCCTCAACAGAAATATCTTTGAACTGCTCGCTGGTGATCAGCAGCTTCGGGATCCGATAGAATTGATACTGCTCGGCATCTTCCGGTCCGTAGAAATAGTCAAACTCCATCTGCTCTCCTCCTTTCTCAAATCTTCTTTAAACGCAAAAAGGACGTTTACTCTCCGCGGAATGCAGAAAATAAACGTCCATAATCAGTTCAATATTCTATTGTCTATAAGTCCTCAAGTTTTGTGCCTACAGTGACGAGTTCTATTGCTATAGCCACCCGGACATACTTTTCGAGGCGTTTTCCGCGCTTCGACCAGTCAGTCTCACCGAAGGTGAAATGCTCGTAAAAGTGCTTAAAATAAAGGATTTCTACGAGTTCAACTTTTGTAGCAACACTATAGTCTCGATGTGTTTTGTAAAAGGAAACATATCAACCGGAATCAGTGTTCTGATTCTATAGCCGTATCTGCGCAGGATCTTTGTATCTCTTGCCTGTGTTTCCGGATTACAGGATATATAGACAATGCGATCCGTCTGCAGGGACCCGAGTGTTTTCAGAAAGTTCTCGCTGAGACCGGCTCTGGGCGGATCCAGAAAGACAACATCCGGTGTTTCCCCAAGATGATGGATGAACTCAGCTGCATCCATAGCCGCAAATGTCACATTGGAAATATGATTGGCAATGGCATTTCTACGTGCATCCTGGATGGCTTTCTCATTGATTTCCACACCGATGACAAAGCCTGCCTTACGGGCAGCAAGCAGTGATATCGTACCGATGCCGCAGCAGACATCCAGCACATTCTCATTTCTATGCAGATCAGCCAGCTGCAGTGCCGTACGATACAGCACTTCTGTCTGGACCGGATTGACCTGATAAAAGGAACGGGAAGAAATGCTGAACTGCAGTCCATCAATCCTGTCTGTGATAGTTCCCTTTCCATAGATCACTCTTTCACTTGTACCAAGCACCATGGAATCCGTACCGTGATTGTAGTTGAGGATGATGGTCTTAACTTCCGGATGTGAAGCTGTGATTTCTTCAACGATATGCTTTTCATGCGGCAGCTCACGGGAACCGATGACAATGGTCAGCAGGATGTCTTTGCTGGCATGAGAAACACGGATATAACCGTATCTTACTGTACCAGTATGTCTGTCTTCATCATACGGTTCAATGTGCCAGTGATCCAGGATCTGACAGAGATCTGCCATCAGGGCATTGGCGGAAGTATTCTGAATGAGACAGGCATCTGTAAAGATGATCTTATGAGAACCCTGGGCAAAAAGACCCGCATTGATATGTCCCTGGGGATCATAGCCAAAGGCAAAATAGACCTTATGTCTGTAGTGATACGGTTCCTTCATGCCCAGTACCGGCTGTACATTGACACCGGGAAAGAGATTACGGATGTCATTCCGTTTGGTTTCCAGCTGTCTGGAATAAGGCATGGAAAGATACTGACATGCCCCGCACTTCTTCTCCACTCTGCATTTTTTCATCATAAAACTACCTCCGCAAAAGAATCGACCACATGATCGCATCCTTCTTCCAGTACCTTCTTTGACTGATGTCCTCTGGCCACAAGCACGACATTGTCGATGCCAATGGCATTGGCTGTTTCCCTGTCATGCAGAGAATCACCGATAAACATGCATTCCTTCGGATCGAACTTTCTTCTCTGCATGAATGCCTTTCCGATATTCACTTTACTGCCGCCATAGAGATTATCTGTTCCCAATAATTCCGTAAAGTACTGATCAATGCCCAGAAGATGGCACTGTTCCTTCAGCTTGTCTTCACGGGAAGCAGAGAGAATCACATTTTCATAGCCTTTATCAAGTGAAGTATGAATCAGATCGAGAAAACCATCCATCAGCTTCAGTGACAGGAAGTTCTTATCATACGCCTGATTGAATTCCTCTGCCACCGCATCATATGTTTCATTTTCAAATGTATAGCCCATCCGGCCGTAGTAATCAATTACCGGAAAACAGAACATATCCCGGTACTGTTTCAGAGTGAAGGTCGGCATATGTCTTTCTTCCAGCATCTGTGTTTCGATGTCATGGCAGTATGCTGCATCATCGATAATCGTTCCATTAAAGTCCCATAGTATTAACTGCATGGTTCCATCTTACCATGCATGGAACAATAAAGTTCTGAAATTTCGCATCGGCAGAAGGTGGATGAGAAAACAAAAAGAACTGCTTCAGACTGAAGCAGCTCCTTCGTTCATGCATTTTCAATAGCTTTGATCCATTCCTGTACACAGGCATCGCTCGGCATCCGCCAGTCGCCTCTTGGCGACAGCGTAACTGAACCTACCTTCGGTCCATCCGGCAGACAGGAACGCTTGAACTGCTGGTGGAAAAACCTGTTATAGAAGCGGATTTCAGCCTTTCTGATATCCTCCGGATCCACATCATCATAAGCCGTCATGGCTAAGGCATATAGTTTCTCAGGATCCATGCCGTAACGCAGGACATAGAACAGGAAGAAGTCATTCAGGTCATACTTGCCGATCTTCTCTTCTGTCTTCTGGGCGATATGACCATTGTCAGACGGCGTCAGTTCCGGAGTGATCGGGGTATCGCAGATGGAAATCAGAACATCTTCAAGATCCTCATTATTGCATGTTTCAGCATACGTACGGCAGATGAACTGCACCAGGGTCTTGGGAACAGACGCATTAACCGCATACATGGACATGTGATCGCCATTGTACGTACACCAGCCAAGGGCCAGTTCGGAAAGATCGCCGGTACCGACAACCAGGCCGTTTTCCATGTTGGCGGCATCCATCAGGATGTAGGTGCGCATTCTTGCCTGGGCATTTTCATATGCAGTATCACCGCTGCCCTGGTACTCCAAAGAATGACCGATATCCTTGAGATGGGATTTCACACCGTCATCAATGGCGACTTCCCGGCACTCATCACTCAGTAAATGCATGAGTCTTACTGCATTGTTGTAGGTATGGGATGTGGTATTACCATGATTTGGCAGTGTGTAGGAAATGATATGAATTTCCGGTACCAGCTTCTTGGCTTCATGGCATACAAGCAGAGCAAGGGTTGAATCCAGACCGCCGGAAATACCGATGATCAGATTATGAATGCCGGTATTGCGCACCCGGGTAGCCAGGCCGTTAGCCTGGATGGCAAGGATGCTGCGGCATCTTCTGGCTCTTTCCGTATTGCTGGAAGGTACAAACGGATAGCGGCTGCAGGTACGCTTTTCCTCCTTCAATATGGCAGAAAGTTCCTCTGCTTTTATTTCCATCCCGCCGGCTGCCTGTACTTTGAGCGGAATATGACGGAACGTTTCATTCGATTCAGAGAATGTATTCTGATGGATGCGGTTGTACCTGCACGCATCCAGATCAATGAGGGCACTGTAGACAGCCGGTTTCTTTCCATAAATGCCTTCCTTCAGCAGCCGTCCGTTTTCGGCAATCATGGCATGTCCTGAGAAGACAAGATCAGTGGAGGACTCATCTGTTCCCGCCGACACATACACATAGCCGCAATAGGCTGCAGCGGACTGGGCTGTGACAATGGAACGTCTGTATTCCTCTTTGCCGATCAGCTCATCGGAAGCACTGAGGTTGACAATCAGATTGGCTCCAGCCGCACAGGCATGGGAAGACGGCTTATCCATTACCCATAGATCTTCACAGATATCCGTACCAAGTACGGCTGTACTTTCCCTGTCCTCAAACAGCAGATCCGTACCAAACGGCACATCACCGAGCTGCGGCAGTGTTTCATTGACAATATCTTTTCCGGAAGTGAACCATCTTGCCTCATAGAACTCGCCATAGTTCGGCACATGTACTTTCGGTACTGCTCCTTTGATCTTTCCTTCACTCAGAAAGACAGCACAGTTGTACAGATGATTATTAAAGCGTAACGGTGCCCCGACCACAGCAGTCAGCCCAGGCACTTCGGCAGTTTCACGCGCCAGTCTTTCCAGCACTGCCGCTGTTTCATCCAGAAGGCTCTCCTGCTGAAACAGATCCGCACAGGTATAGCCCGTCACCGAAAGCTCTGGAAATACAAGCAGCCCTGCCCCTTTGACGTCATGCATGATCTCGCTCATGCGTGAAGCGTTCCAGTCCGGACTGCCCACCTTCAGAGAGGGGACAGCCGCACATACTTTAATCATATGATTTCTGATCATAGATACTCCTTCAATCCATCCAGTTCTTCCGGCAGGATTTCCTTCAGCTGACACATCAGTTCCGTATTGTCAGGATCCTTCTGCAGCGCATGGAAAAGCTTTCTTGCCTTTGTGGAAGAAATCTCATGATACAGCTGCGGTGTTTCCACAATTGTGATGCAGTCCCTGAACTGCCTCAGATACGGATCTGTTTCAATCATCTCTCTCACATCATCTTTACTGCGCGTCATGCATACAATACCGAACTCATGACAGATCTCATCCACATGAAGCCAGCCGGTCTGCAGCTCGTTCAGCTTATCCGAGCCGAACAGCAGCTTTACCTCATCATAGCCTTCACCCAATAGACGTTTCAGTGTCTCATAGGTTCTCGGCTGGTTTTTCTGTTCGATTTCACCGGGATACACATCCATCCATGCCCTTTCAAAGGCAATGCGATCAAGCATCTGCAGCCGCTGTTCATCCGTAAAGGAAGAATCCTTGCCCTGATCAGACAGAACATAGCTCATTTTGCTTGGAATGAACACAACCCGCTCAGCTCCTGTCTTCACAAAAGCGGTATGAGCACATTCAATATGGGCACGGGTAGGAGGATTGAAAGCACCGCCGAAGGCAAGTGCCTTCATCAAAGCTTTCCTCCATGGTACTTCGCATAGAGATCAGCCCGGGTCTCAGCCACCTTCATGGTCAGATCAACATAATGCTTATGCGGCATTTCCGGTCTTAATTCAGACTCCCAGACTCTGTATTCCAGCTGTTCACGGATATATTCCTTCTTCTGCTGGATGTTAGGCAGATCAATGGCAAGCTCGCCGTTGATGATATGCGGTACCAGTATCTTTTCAACATGACACGGAGTAATGGTTTTATGATGATCGATTTCATCCGGATCAAGATTGTATACTCTGATCGGTTTGCCGGGCTCAATGACTTCATCATCCATGGAGATGATATCGCACTGACCCTTTCCTTCCTGATCAAATACACGCCAGGCCATCAGCTTGCCCGGAATGATTGCCTTGGAAGCAGAGTCAGAGCACTTCATCTTGGGATCATATGTACCATCTGCCTGCTTTACCGCTACCAGCTTATAGACACCGCCGAATACCGGGTCTGTGGCGCTTGTAATCAGATTCTCACCGACACCATAGGAATCAAAGTGGGCATCTTCATACATTTCCATATTGCTCATCTTCTTTTCGTCAAGTGAATTGGAGGCAACAAGTTTGATATACGGCTTGCCGGCCTTGTCCAGTGCCTTTCTGAGCTTCTTATAGCCTCTGGCAAGGTCGCCGGAATCGATACGGGCACTCTTGACCCTCTTCTCAGGATCATTGGGATAAAGGCGGATCATCTCATCATCAATACGGATGAGGTTGGGCAGACCGGATTCAAAGATGGAATACGTATCCAGCAGCAGTGATACATTATCCGGATAGGTTTCCGCATAGGCCTTGAACGCATCATATTCACTCGGGAAGAATTCAATGAAGCTGTGGGCAATCGTACCGACCGCCTTCACATCAGAACCATACTTCATTTCCGCCAGGCAGTTGGCCGTACCGATACATCCGCCCAGCACAGCTGCATACGCACCTTCGTTGCCGGCATCTTCACCCTGGGCGCGTCTGGTACCGAACTCCATGACGTTCCGCGGTGTATGTGTGGCAAGACCCGTAATTCTTGTTGCCTTGGTAGCGATCAAAGAATGGAAGTTCATCGTCTGCAGCAGATATGTTTCAATCAGAACCGCACCGACCATATCGCATTCAATTCTTACCATCGGCACCTGCGGATAGCATACGGTGCCTTCTCTTAACATATAGACATCGCCCTTCCACTTGTAGTTTTTCAGATATTCACAGAATTCCTCACTCATGCCCTTGGATCTCAGCCAGATGATATCCTTTTCCGTGAAATGATAATTCAGAAGGAACTTGACCAGCTTCTGCTGTCCGCAGCTGATAGCGTATCCCATGTTATCCGGATTTCTTCTGTAGAACATATCGAACACCATGGTCGTGTCCTTATAGCCATGCAGGAATAAACAGTTGGCCATCGTAAACTCATAGAAGTCCGTGACCATGGCCGGATTGTCATAATCTTCATCCGGTACATAAGGTTCAACTCTGATACTCATATTTTCTTATTCTCCTTTACAGTATCTCAATCTGCTGCGAACGCATTATTTCCAATGCGGCTTCTTTCTTCTGCTCTGTCACGCCTGCCGTTGCCTTTTCTTTGACGCATATATCACTTTCATACAGTGCTGCCTTGACTAAGCATGCATTGGCAATAACACAGATATCCGTACATAAGCCAGTAAAGACTATTCTTTCCGGTTTTTCCTGTGCTAACAGCTTCTGAAGAGTCAGTGATCCGAAAGTCGGCTTTTCAATGATGCGGGCATGTCTTTTCTCCAATGCCTGTTTCACTTCTTCATTCAGCTGCCAGCCTTTGGTATCTTTGATGCAGTGCTTCACCGGCAGATACTTTCCTTCCCGCGTCTTCAGATAATCTTCACTATGGGTATCCATCGTGGCAATGACAGTATCATAGGATTCATCCTGAATGGCATTGATGACTTCAGGTACAATCTGTACGGCTTCCTTTGTGCCGAGTGCTCTGTCAATAAAGTCATTCTGCATATCTACGACAACAAGTACGTTTTTCATAGATTCTCCTTGAGATAGGCAAACATCGGATTGAACCGGTACAGTTCCGCACTGCGGCCGCTTCTCTTTGTTCTTTTTCCTGTATCTGTCAGCATCTTCCGTATATCTCTTCTGAAGTTGCCGGTATCGGTCTTCTTTCCAATGATCGCTTCATATGCGTTCTGTGCCTGCCGCAAAGTGAATTCCACAGGCAGCAGGTTGAACAAAATGCCGGTAGAGCCGGAACGGTGCTGAAGCTGATCAATGGCCATATTGATCAGCTTGATATGGTCGCCGGCCAGTTCACAATTGCTTGTCTCAAGCCGGCGTGAAGTTGTGGCAATGTAGTTATGTCTGGCTTCGTCCTTCATCTCAAACTCCATGTGCAGGCCTCTTTCCTCACACACAAGCGACAGGATGGCTGTTCGGCCATCTGTATTGATGAATTGTGTTTTCTTGGTCAGGGTGAACCAGGCTGTATCAGCCGCATCATCCCCGGCTTCGGCCTGCCTGACGTTCTCCCATGGGGTCAGCGACAGATAGCCGGTGGTGATGATTCGGGTCCGCGGATCCCGATCCGCATTGCCAAGGGTATATAACTGACGAAAATATGCCGCATCGGTAATATGTGTTTCTTCGGAAAGCTCCCGCAGCACCGCATCTTCCAGATCTTCATCAAACTCCACAAAACCGCCCGGCAGCGCCCAGCTGCCGATAAATGGATGATTTCCCCTTCGAACAAGCAGAAGCTTCAGCCTGTCATCATGCACACTCATCAGAATCATATCCACGGTATTGGAGGGATGCTTATACTGACTGTCATCATAGTGAGCCAGAAACTGTTCCAGGGTTTCCCCCTTTGCGTTTACTTTCTCCATGTATTCTCCATAGTCAAATTGACTACCCAAATGATACGACATTATGGATTCCTGTCAACAGGCAAACCATCTTCAGCCTGCAGATCTGCACAGAAAAAAAGACATAGGGAAATCCATCTGATTTCCCCTATGCCTGTTCATATGCTTTCAGGCGTCTTTCCAGACCGTTTCAGCTATCTCTTTGACAAGACGCACCTTATTCCACTGGTCTTCTTCACTCAGCTGATTGCCCTCTTCTGTAGAAGAGAAACCGCACTGAGTAGAAACGCACAGATGATCCAGCGGCACATAGAGAGATGCCTCATTGATCCGACGGATAACTCTGTTTTTATCCTCAAGCTCCGGGAATTTGGAAGTGATGAGGCCAAGCACAACATACTGGTCTTTGATCTTGGCAAGCGGCTTGAAATCACCTGCCCGCTCACTGTCATACTCCAGGAAGAAGCCATTCACATGACAATGGGCAAACAGAATATCCGCCACTCTGTCATATCCGCCGGAAGAGAACCAGGTGGAGCGGAAATTGCCCCGGCAGATATGCATGGTAATGGTCATATCGGAAGGCTTATGTTCCAGAATCCGGTTGATCACATCAACGTAATGTCTGCCGACAGTATCAACATCAATGCCCTTGGCAGCATAGGCTTCCCGCTTGCCCGTATCACAGAATTCACCCCAGGAAGTATCATCAAACTGCAGATACCGGCAGCCAATGTCATAGAATGCCAGCATGGCATCGGTATAGGTCCTGACAATATCATCGAAAAGCAGCGCCTCGTTGTCTTTGTATCTTTCAATCGGCTGATACGTATCACTGCTTCTGACACATGTGATCAGGTGCAGCATGCTTGGAGAAGGAATGGTCATCTTGGTATCAGTGTCCCCGGCAGTCTTCTTCAGAAAGCTGTAGTGGGCAAGGAAAGGATGATCTTTCGGAAATGAGATCTGATCTGTAAAGCTCAGCGTTGCCCCTTTGGGCTTACTGCCTTTGAACTCAACCGACCAGTTTTTCTGATCCACCTTCTGTACGCCGTTGAGTTCTTCCAGAAAATCCATATGCCACATCCCGCGGCGGAATTCACCATCCGTCACCGCATGCAGGCCGACTTTCTTTTCTTTTTCCACAAGCTCTTCAATACATGCATTCTCAGTCTCTCTCAATTCATCCTGACTGATTCTGCCTTCGGCATAAGCAGCACGTGCTTCTTTGAGTTTTTCCGGTCTCAGAAAGCTGCCGACAATATCATATCTGTAAGGTCTTGTCATAGATTCTCCTTTTTCTGTTAATTGTTTACTACTTTACTCGGAATTATACAGCTTCTCAATCCTGTATCATCATGAAAACCATAACAGCCTTCTCATCTATGAAAAAAATCAGTATTGCTTACAATACTGACTCAGGACTTCTTCATGCGGGTATACTTTCTGGCCGCATATTTCTTCAGCATATTTCTGACGGCCTGCTCGCTGGCCAGGCTGAATTCAATATCCATCGCATCCGTCTCGGCTGTCATGGTCTTGCCGGAGGAACCTGTCATCAGATACACGATGAACTTATTCTTGCGCACATCTGTATCCCAGTTGCGTACTTCACTCCAGGGAATGAATGTATTGGATTTGACAACTCCTTCCGGCCCCATGCCTTCATGTGCCATCAGATAGGCAGAGCAGGCAAAGATCATGGCGGCGGTACGGACGAAGTCAGCCCACGTATGGCTGGTAATCAGGGTCAGAGCACTGAGAATCATCAGGGCATAGAAGCCGACCCTCAGAAACTTTGAACCTCTGTCCGGTATTTCAATATACTTCTTTACTCTCTGATACTTGTAGAAGACCATGAATCCCAGCACAAAGAAGATTCCGGTCAGCACTGCATTAAAAGCTGTTCCGCTCATATACATACCTCTTCATATGAAAACTACCTGTCTATTATACCTTTTCTCTTGTATTTCGTCTTGTTTTGTCTACAATGGAACGGTATGAAAAACAACATCAGTCTGATAGCCTGCGACCTTGACGGTACACTGCTGACAGTGGATAAGCGCCTCAGTGCTCTGACTGTAGACACATTGAAAAAAGTGCATGACAAAGGCATAAGGATTGTCATCTGTTCAGGCCGTCCGCTCTACTCAGTAGAACGTCTGTTTGACGGTGTTCCTTATGATTATGCCTGCTGCCTGAATGGACAGGCTGTATATGATCATGACGGCCATACCCTGATGATGAAAAACGGCCTGAACAGAGAACAGATCGACCGTCTGCTGCACCTGACTGCACAGTTTCCGGTCGTACTCAACTATTCCATCGGCAGAAACTTCTATCACACCGTATCTCCGAAGTGTTCCCTCCTTTCCCTCTTTGTCAATTGGTGCAGCCGGATGTACCAGCAGATCGTGCATCATAACAATCTGTTTCGGATGATGGTGCCATTTGAAGAAGTAAAGATGGATACCTGTGAGAAGTTCTGCTATGCCGGTTCCTATAGGACCCTGAAAGCACTGGCTTCCCGGCTGGATCCGGAGGTATATGGTGCTGTATTTGTTTCAAAGACATGGCTTGAGATACAGCCGGCCGGCATTACCAAAGGAAAGGCTCTGTCATTTGTTGAAGCATATGAAGGCATCGCCAGAGAACAGTGTGCCGCCGTTGGAGACGGCGAAAATGACCTTTCCATGTTTGAGGCGGCCGGGCACAGAATCGCCATGGAAAACGGCATGAATGCATTAAAAGAAAAGGCAGATACCATCGCTTCCAGCAATCTGAAGGATGGTGCCGCCCGATGGATGATTCAGAATCTGCTCTGAATCATCTTTTTCTTTATACGTTGATATCAAGCGTGGTATGGATCTGCCAGCCAGGATATTCCTTCTGTACTTCTTCCGTAATCTTCCTGTACAGTGACTCTCTGTCTTTGATGTTCCAGTCGATGATCATATCGAAGGACATGTACTTTTTCGCAAGATCCACATAGAATCCATGAACCTGGATCACACCTTCATGGCTCATGACAAGATGCGTGACATGAGAACGCATTTCCGCTGCTTCATCGTTCTTTGTGTTGTAGGAATAAATGCCGATGCCGACAAGCAGCACATGGAATTTCTGATAGACAGCTGCGGTAATCCGGCGGCTCAGCGCATCAATCTCTTCCGCCGTTGTTGTATCTTTGACGGCAATATGAATAGAGCCGACGGTATGTTCCGGTCCATAGCTGTGCAGAATCAGATCATAGCCGCCCATGATAGCCGGATCCATGTCCTTTACATAGGCTTTGATGTCATGGGTCAGCTGTCTGTCAAAGGCCGTGCCGAGCAGATCATCAACCGTATCCCTGAACATATCAATGCCGCTTTTGATAATGAAGACGGCAATCACGCCGCCGACATACGCTTCCAGAGAAACATGCGTAAAGATATAGATCAGAGCACAGACAAACACCGAGAAAGAAAGAATCGCATCAAACCGGGCATCTTCACCGGACGCAACAAGTGAATTGGAATTGACCTTCTTACCGGTCTTCTTGAAATAAGTGCCGAGGATGATCTTTGTCACCACACCGACGGCAATAATCACCAGCGTCAGGATGGAATATTCCGGTGCTGCAGGATGAATGATCTTCTTGATGGATTCCACCATGGAAGTCACACCGGCATACAGCACAAGGCAGGCAACTGCCAGCGCACTGAGATATTCAATCCGTCCGTGTCCCAGCGGATGCCTGGCATCAGAAGCCTTGCCGGCCAGTTTCACGCCGACAATCGTGATGATGGATGACAAAGCATCGGAAAGATTATTAACTGCATCAAGCACAACGGCAATCGAATTGGCCAATAAGCCTGCTGTCATTTTGAACGCAACCAGAAACAGATTGGTCAGAATACCGGTCACACTGGTACGGACAATGGTTTTCTCACGGTTTTCTATATCACTCATACTCTCATTCCCCTTCTTTTATAACCTGGATATTATACGCCAGCCGCATGAAAAAAGAAAAACAGATGCTTCTGACACCTGTTTTCCTCATACCCTAGGCTTTGACTGTAACGCTGTATCCATCGAACAGATCCGCATCCACCAGGATCGTCTTGCCCTGAATATCAGGATTTTCAAGAATCACCTTGGCAACCTGGGTCTCAATGGTACGCTGAATATGACGCTTCATCGGACGGGCGCCGAAGTCCGGGTCCGCACCAATCTGACAGATTCTCTCTTTGGCCGCATCAGTAACTTCCAGCGTAATATCTCTTTCCGCAAGTCTCTCACGCAGACCATTGAGGAATTTGTCGGCAATCTTCTTCAGCACATCATTGTTCAATGCATTGAAGACGATGATCTCATCAATACGGTTGATGAACTCAGGCTTGAAGAACTTTCTGACCTCAGCCTGATAGCCGGCATTTCTCTTGTTCGCATCATGTTCAAACGCATACTGTGAACCGAGGTTGGATGTCATGATGATGATCGTATTCTTGAAGTCTACGGTCACACCTTTGGAATCGGTGATCCGGCCGTCATCCAGTACCTGCAGGAGGATATTGAAGACATCCGGATGTGCCTTTTCGATTTCATCCAGCAGGACAATGCTGTAAGGATTGCGTCTGACTGCTTCCGTCAGCTGGCCGCCTTCCTCATAGCCGACATATCCCGGAGGCGCACCGATGAGTCTTGACACGGAGAACTTCTCCATGTATTCCGACATATCAATACGCACGATCTTCTTTTCATCATCAAACAGCTGTTCCGCAAGCGCCTTGGCCAGTTCCGTCTTGCCGACACCGGTCGGGCCTAAGAACATGAACGAACCAAGCGGTCTGTTCTCATCCTGCACCTGTGCCTTGGAACGCATGATGGCATCAGACACAAGCTCAATGGCCTGATCCTGGCCGATGACACGCTTCTCAAGCGCTTCAGGCAGATGAAGAATCTTCTGTCTTTCTGTTGACTTCAGACGGCTGACATCAATATGGGTCCATCTGGAGACAATCTCGGCAATCATATCCTCATCCACAACCTGCTTGATCATGGAATTCTTTTCAGCTGCTTCAGCCTCTTTGATCTTCTTTTCCAGATCCGGGATCGTACCGTACTGCAGCTGTGAAGCCTTGTTGTAATCCGCATCATTCTGGGCCTGGGTCAGTTCCAGCTTTGCCTTTTCCAGCTGTTCCTTGTAGTTCTTGGCATTATCTGCCTTGGCCTTTTCACTCTTCCACTGGGCTGTCTTCTTCTCATAGACTTCATTGAGATCGGCCAGCTCTTTGTCGATTTCATCCATTCTGGCTTTGGACTTATCATCTGTTTCTTCCTTGAGAGATGTCCTTTCGATCTGCAGCGTCATGATCTTACGCTTCATCTCATCAAGTTCTTCCGGCATGGAATCCATCTCCACACGGATAGAAGCACACGCTTCATCAATCAGGTCAATCGCCTTATCCGGCAGGAATCTGTCAGTGATATAGCGGTCGGAAAGCCTGGCCGCCGCAATGATGGCTTCATCCTTGATGGTGACGCCATGATGGCTTTCAAATCTGTCTTTCAGACCTCTCAGGATACTGATCGTATCCTCTACACTCGGTTCAGAAACCTGTATCTTCTGGAATCTTCTTTCCAGCGCTCTGTCTTTTTCAATGTATTTGCGGTATTCATCAAATGTGGTTGCGCCGATGCACTTGAGTTCACCTCTGGCCAGCATCGGCTTCAGCAGGTTGGCCGCATCCATTGAGCCTTCTGTCTTGCCTGCGCCGACCAGGTTGTGTATTTCATCAATGAACAGAATAATACCGCCATTTGCCTTCTTGACTTCATTCAGAACGCCCTTGAGACGTTCCTCGAATTCGCCTCTGTACTTGGCACCGGCAATCAGAGACCCCATATCGAGTTCAATCAGACGCTTGTCTTTGAGTCCCATCGGTACATCCCCGCGGTAGATACGCCAGGCAAGGCCCTCTACAATAGCAGTTTTACCGACACCCGGTTCACCGATCAGAACCGGATTGTTCTTGGTCTTACGGGAAAGAATCTCAATGACACGGCGGATTTCCTCATCTCTGCCGATGACCGGATCAATCTTGCCGTCTTTGACATCCTGGACAAGATCATGTCCGTACTTCTTCAGCGCATCAAGCTGGCTTTCATTACCTTTGTCATCCATCTTCATGCCCCCTCTTCTCTCCTCTTCGGCTTTGATCAGTTCTTTCAGACTGAAGCCGAATTTCTTCATGATATTACTCGTCAGATCGCTGTTGGACATGAACATGCCGATGAAGAGTGCTCCTTCTGACATGTAGGAGTCACCCTCCTTCTTCATGTAGTCCAATGCTTTCTGATAGGCCGTATTCAGGTAGTAGTCCAGGGTCATCTGCCCCCCTTCTACAACCGGCTGACGGCTGACTTCTTCATCCGCCATCTGTTTCATGGCGGCTTTATCCACTCTAAGACGTTCCAGCAGGGTATCCAGGGAATCATCTTCCAGCATTGCCTGCAGAACGTGGGCACAGGTGAGCTGTGCGTGATGTGCCTGCTCAGCATGGGTTGCCGCACTGGCAATGATCTGCTGCAGCAGTTCAGTCATGATTTCGGGATTCATAATGACGCCTCCCTTCGTATGCTTTTATGATTTGAAACTGTTCTTGAATTTCTGCCATATCGTGGAAGAAGCACTTGAGTTCTGAATTTCCTGCAGCTCCCTGTAGAGCTCCTTCTCACGGCGGGTCAGATCTTTATCAACCTTGATACGGATTGTGCAGAGCTGATCGCCCTTTCGTCCCGTCTTCAGATCCGGCACACCCATCTCACGCAGACGAAGCTGCTGGCCATCCTGGCTTCCGGCCGGGATCTTCAGTTCCACATCGCCATAGATGGTCGGTACATCCAGGGTTGTGCCGATGGTGGCATCAACCGCTGTGACCGGGATGTCAAGGTAGATGTTTCTGCCTTCACGGGAAAATTTCTCATGCGGCAGAACGTTGATCTCAATATAGAGATCGCCATTGGGACCGCCGTTGGTGCCTCTTTCACCTTTGCCGGCAATCCGCAGCTGCTGACCGGAAGAGATGCCGGCTGGGATGCTTACATCCACGGACACTCTGTTGTGATTGTAGCCGCGTCCTGAGCACTTCGGGCATACCCGGCGGATCTTCTTGCCGGTGCCGCGGCAGTCCGGACATATTGTCTCTGACTGCATGACACCGAGAATCGTTCTCTGCTGGGTTACCACTCTGCCGGTTCCGTGGCAGGTAGGACAGGAAGTGATATCCGAAGGACTCGCCGCCCCGGATCCATTGCACGCTTCACATTTCTCATCCACGGAAATATTGATTGTCTCCTTCTTGCCGAAGCAGGCATCCATGAAGGAAATGTTCATGCGCATCATCTTATCCGCACCTTTACGCGGTGCCGTATCCGCTCTTCTTGAGCCGCCCCCGAAAGCACTGGAGAAACCGGAACTCCCGCCGAAGAAGCTCGAGAAGATATCATTCAGATCATCAAATCCGCCCGACTGAAATCCGGAGAATCCACCGGCACCGGCCGCGTTGGGATCGACACCGGCAAAGCCGAACTGATCGTATTTTGCTCTTTTATCCGGATCGCTGAGAACTTCATTGGCTTCATTGACTTCCTTGAATTTCTCCGCTGCACCCGGTTCCTTGTTCAGATCCGGATGGTATTTCTTGGCCAGCTTGCGGTACGCCGCTTTGATTTCATCCTGCGAGGCATCCCGGCTGACCCCAAGCACTTCATAATAATCTCTTTTTTCCGCCATATTCCGGCTCCTTCCTGATTACAAACAATCAGGATGCGTGACTAGTGTGACGCATCCTGAAAGTCATGCATTACTTCTTTTCCTTGAAATCCGCATCGATGACATCGTCATCCTTCTTGTCAGAAGTTGTGGAGGATGTATTGCCCGCGGACTGCTGAGTACCAGCCTGCTGGCTGTACATCTGCTGGGCCATATCATTGGCAGCCTTTTCCAGGGCATCCAGCTTAGTCTTCAGACCATCCATATCATTCTTGTCAATGGCAGCCTGGAGTTCATCTCTGAGCTTCTTGACTTCATCCTTCTGCTGCTGGCTGACGTTAGGATTATCGGCCTTGAGGGTTTCATCAATCTGGTTGATGTAGGCTTCCGCCTTGTTCTTGGTCTCGATATCTTCCTTACGCTTGTCATCTTCAGCCTTATGTTCCTCAGCTTCCTTGACCATACGGTTGATTTCATCTTCAGACAGACCGGAAGAATTCTTGATGGTAATGGACTGTTTCTTGTTGGTAGCCTTATCGACTGCACTGACATTGACAATACCGTTGACATCGATATCGAATGTCACTTCAATCTGCGGCACACCTCTTCTGGCCGGGGCAATGCCATCCAGCTGGAAGTTGCCGAGGGTCTTATTATCCTTGGCCATTGGACGCTCACCCTGCAGGACATGGATATCAACTGCAGGCTGGTTATCAGCAGCCGTGGAGAAGATCTGAGACTTGGATGTCGGGATTGTGGTGTTACGCGGGATCAGTACGGTCATGACACCGCCCAGGGTTTCAATACCCAGGGACAGCGGTGTTACATCAAGCAGCAGCACATCCTTGACATCACCGGCAATAACGCCGCCCTGAATGGCAGCACCGATGGCAACACATTCATCCGGGTTGACGCTCTTATTGGGCTCTTTGCCCAGTTCTTTTCTGACTGCTTCCTGTACAGCCGGGATACGGGTAGAACCGCCGACTAACAGAATCTGATCGATTTCATTGATGGACAGCTTGGCATCGCTTAATGCCTGTCTGACCGGTCCCATGGTTCTTTCAACCAGGTCTCTTGTCATTTCATCAAACTGTGCACGTGTCAGAGTAGCCTCCAGATGCAGCGGGCCCTCCGGACCGGCAGAGATGAACGGCAGAGAAATCTGGGTTTCAACCATGCCGGAAAGATCCTTCTTGGCCTTTTCAGCAGCTTCCTTCAGTCTCTGCAGAGCCATCCTATCAGCCTTGAGGTCGATGTTGTGCTCACGCTTGAAGTTATCAGCCAGCCAGTCGATGATCTTGTTATCGAAGTCATCGCCGCCCAGATGTGTATCACCGGCAGTTGCCAGAACTTCGAATGTACCGTCCGCGATATCAAGGATGGATACATCGAATGTGCCGCCGCCCAAGTCGTAGACCAGAACCTTCTGTTCCTTGGACTGATCCTTATCCAGGCCGAATGCCAGCGCACTGGCAGTCGGTTCATTGATGATACGCTTGACATCAAGTCCGGCAATCTTGCCGGCATCCTTGGTAGCCTGACGCTGGGCATCATTGAAGTATGCCGGAACCGTAATGACGGCTTCCGTTACCTTTTCACCCAGATAACTTTCCGCATAATCCTTGAGGTAGCTCAGAATCATAGCGGAGATTTCCTGCGGTGTGTATTCCTTGCCTTCCAGAGTCACCTTTTCATTGGTGCCCATCTTACGCTTGATGGAATAAACCGTATTCTTATTTGTAATCATCTGACGCTTTGCGGCATCACCGACAATTCTTTCACCATTCTTGAACGCAACCACAGAAGGTGTTGTTCTGTTGCCTTCCGGGTTTGTTATTACCTTTGCTTCCTTGCCTTCCATAACGGCAACGCAGCTGTTTGTTGTACCTAAATCAATACCAATGATCTTACTCATAGCAATATATCCTCCATTCCTCTTCCAGAAATATCTTATTCACTGATTTTAACCATGGCTGCTCTGAGAATGCGGCCATTAAGCGTATAGCCTTTCTGCAGCACTTCCGTTACCATACCGGGCTTGACGCCTTCCTTGTGTTCGCTCATCAGAGCCTGATGCCAGTTGCCGTCAAACGGCTTTCCTTCGGCTTCAATCTCTTCCACGCCCTGTGCCTTCAGCGCATTCACAAGCTTGCCATGGATCATTTCCACACCCTTGCGGTAAGCTTCATCCTTTGTTTCCTGCTGCAATGCTCTTTCACAATCGTCCACCACCGGCAGAACAGCAAGTGCGAAGTTTCTGATCACATACTTCTTCTGACTGTCGAAATCCTTCTCCAGCCGTTTCTTCATGTTCTCCGTGTCGGCATATGCCTTGGCATAGTCGTTAGTGAGCTTGGCATTCATCATCTTGAGCTGATTGATCTGAATCTCCATGGCTGCGATCTTCTCATCTTTCGGATCAGCTTTCTTTTCCGCCTTTGTCTCTTTCTTCTCTTTTTTCTCTTCAGGCTTTTTCTGATCCTCTTTCTTTTCCTTATCCGCGGAAGCGTCTGCAGCCTTTTTCTCTGCCTTCTTTTCTTCCGTTTCCTTATCCGTCTGACTCATCGCTGTCATCGCCTCCTTTATCTTTCTTATTTCCGTTGTACATATTCTCAATCGTGTGGGCTGCATAGTTGAGCATGGATACAACCTTGTCGTAGTTCATGCGCCTTGGTCCCACCACCAGCAGCTGTCCCTGTTCGCCTTCACTGACATTGAACGATGTTCTGACCACAGCCACATCATTAATCCATGTCAGCTGGGTGCCCTGCTGGGTCGTTACCGCAACGGCATTGTCACTGGCATCCAGCTGCTTCCAGCTTCTGGCCGTACCGTCTTCCAGTAAAGCCATCAGCTTCTTCAGCTTGGTAATATCTTCGAACTCCGGCTGGTAAAGGATGCGGTCCTTACCAGAGAAGTAGATATTGTCAGAGGCAAACTTGACAAATGCCTTGACGAATGCAGTAAACAGCACATCATGCTGGACAACAGCCTCATTGAGAATCGGCCTGATCGCTTCCATGCGGTCAGGCAGCTGGTCAATGGCGACATCTTTCAGTTTCGTATTGAGAATATCGATACAGTTTTCCAGATCTTTGAATGACACCTCATCCTCGAAGTAGAACTTCTTTGTCTCCGTATGTCCCGTATTGGTTATGAACACACAGATGCAGTTGCGGTTGTCAATCTCAAAGAGCTTGATGTGTTCCAGCTTCTGGCTGGAAGCTTCCGGTCCGATCGCACCTGCTGTCATATTGGTCATTTCCGAAAGGATCTGACATGACTCATGCACGGCATCATCGATGTTCATGCTGGTGAGATCAAACGCCGACTTGATGGCAACTTCCATCTTCTTATCAATCTGTGCTTCATTCAGCAGATTCTCGCAATAGAACTTATAGCCGGCTGTCGAGGGAACTCTTCCCGAAGAAGTATGAGTCTTTTCAAGATATCCCATTTCTTCCAGCGCCTGCATGTCATTGCGGATGGTCGCACTCGAATAAGGCAGATGATACTTCTGCTGGAGGGCTTTTGAACCGACCGGCTGAGCCGTTTTAATGTATTCATCTACAATAGCCTTGAATATTTCGATTCTTCTTGGCGTCAGCACCTTCAGCCACCTCCTTTAGCACTCTTATCCGTTGCCTGCCAGTATAATACATCCGGTGCTTAGCACTGTCAATACTCAAGTGCTAATTCTTTACAGAAAAACCGGAACAGCTATCTGTTCCGGTAATATGTGATCTTCATGATCCCGTATATGCTTTCTTTATCATATTGCAGCGCACCGGCCGCATCATGATATTCTTCTTCCTTCAGTGATTCAATCACCACTCTGCCGCCCTGATGAACCATATGATGGGCATCCAGGTATGCCAGCACTTCATGATTCTTCTGCTTTCGATACGGCGGATCAAGATACACAAGATCAAACACCATGCCCTGATTCTTCAGATACTCCAGTGCCCTGAAATCCCGCATGCACAGAATCTCACACTGCTCTTCACACTGCAGCGCTTCTGCATTCTTATGGATGATGCTGACTGCCGCATGGCTCATATCCACAAGCACGGCCTGATCAAAACCTCGTGAAATAGCTTCCAGGCCGATGGCTCCGCTGCCGCTGTAAAGATCGAGCACCGTTCCGCCGTCAAACATCCCGCCAAGGGAAGAAAAGACTGCTTCTTTTACCTTATCCAGGGTCGGCCGAGTCGCATCCCCTTTCAGGGTTGTGAGGCGGCGTGAGGAATATTTACCTGCTATGATCCGCATGCATTTTCTCCTGATCCCGATTGTATTTTGCAATCACGGCCTGAGACAGACCGATTGCCAGCATGAATGCCATGGCACTGGAACCGCCGGAAGATATCAGCGGCAGCGGTACACCGGTTAAAGGGATCAGTCCGGTTACACCGCCGACATTCAGGAAAATATGAACCAGAAAGTAGGAAGCCGTACCGATCAGAATGATCTTTCCTGCTTCCGATCTGACCTTTCTTGCATAAAGAAACAGCCGGAAGATGATGATGCCGTACATCAGCATCAGAATGAGAAAGCCGACATAGCCGGTTTCTTCCACCACAATGGCAAGGATGAAGTCATTGGTCGCTTCCGGAAAGCTCATGTATTTGCGTACCGAAGAACCGAAGCCCCGGCCGAACCAGCCTCCGTCCGAAAAAGCAATCAGAGACTGAATCAGCTGATAGCCCTGATCATACGGATACTGAAACGGATCCGCTGCTGACAGGAATCTTTCCTTCTGATATTCCTTCAGAAAGGACAGATGTGAAATCATATTGGTGCCGTTAGGCGTCAGAATATACAGCCAGCCGACGACCGCCAGTACCGGAATTACGGATACCAGAATCTTCCATGGCTTCAGTTTGGGATTGCGGGGAATCAGAAGGCAGATAAAGGCAATCAGATACACAACCGAAGCAGAGCCGAGATCATGCTGGATGAGCATGATAATGCCCAGGAAAATCAGGATGATGACAAAAGGACGTTTGACAAGATCCCATGATCTGATCTTTGTGTTATGACGATCGCCAAGATGTCCGGCAATCAGTAAGAATGTACAGATCTTGGCAAATTCAGCCGGCTGCAGCGTTACTTCCAGCGACCCGAATCCCAGTCTGATCCAGGCATAGGAGCCATTGACGGCCGGGAAGATACGGCACGCCAGCAGCAGCACCACCTGCAGGATAATCAGCATGGAAAAACCGTATTCTTTTAGAAATCCCAGATGAAACTTCCTTGAGGCAAAAGACATCAGCCAGTACCCGAGGATAATGAAGATTACCTGTTTGGCAATATTGATGATGATCGTACGGAAGGAGCCGATGGAAGTACCCATGGAAGCACTGCCGATCATCAGGATGCCGAATAATGCTAGAAACAGCACGGCTGTATGGATCCAGGGATCCCGGCCGTGTATCATGGCGAAATTCAACAGCTTTTTCTTTTTTCTTTCCGCTTTCTGCGTCATACTTGAAAATTCTACCATACTTGCCCAGCCATGGAGAGAATTTCATTCTCCGGATACCGCTTTCATTCAGACAATGTACTTTACAATCATGAAACGTTTCATTATCATAAATGCCGGAGCGTTCAATATGTTAATTAATAATGATACGATCATCAAGGATGACAATCCTTTAATCCGTGAAAAATCACAGGAAGTTGAGCTGCCGTTAAGTGCAGAAAATGAACAGATCCTCCGTGATATGTTCAAATACGTCAAAGACTCTACCAACGAAGAGCTGGCTAAAAAGGAAAACCTGCGTGCTGCCGTAGGCATTTCCGCCATTCAGATCGGCATCCCCCGCAAGCTGACCGCAGTTATTGTGCCGGATGTGGATAAGGACGGCAATGACATCCGCTGGGAGTTCATGCTGGCAAATCCGAAGATCACCTCTTCCTCTATTCAGAAAGCCTTCCTCACCGGCGGTGAAGGATGCCTGTCTGTTGTGGAAGACCACCCCGGCTTTGTGTACCGCAGTGCCCGCATCACCTTTGAAGCCTATGACCTGATCCGGAAGCAGAATATCAGAGTCAGAGCAAGAGGGTACCTGGCAATTGTTCTTCAGCATGAGTTTGAACATTTTGACGGCACACTGTTCTACGATCACATTGATCCGAAGAATCCCTATCATAAAATTCCCGGAGCAATTGAAATTTAACCGTACATCGTCTTCCGGCACCCCTTCATTCTGCTATAATGGTAGCGAAGGAATAATAGAGCTGTACGGAATATAATCCGTTAGAAAAAACAAAGGCCTGCGTTTTTCCTTTTTGGAAAAACGCTGCTTTTGTCAAAAGAAATAATAAGAGGAAAATACATGACAAAAGAAACGAATACTAAAAAGCGTCCGAGCCGCAGTACTGTCCGTTATGATACCATTTCAGAAGAAACTTCACGAAAAAGGATCGATCATGCGACAGATACCATGGTCTATGCGCTTGGGGGTCTGGGTGAAATCGGCAAGAACATGTACTGTTTTGAACATAATGACGAAATCATCATCGTTGACTGCGGCATTCTCTTTCCGGAGGATGAGCTGTTAGGCGTTGATTATGTCATACCGGACTATTCTTATCTGGTAAAAAACAGAGAGAAGATCAAAGCCCTGATCATTACCCATGGTCATGAAGACCATATCGGCGGTATCCCCTTCTTCCTGCAGTCTGTTCATCTCAAGGAAATCTATGCGGCCCCCTTTGCCAAAGCTCTGATTGAAAAGAAGCTGGAAGAGCACAGAATGCTGCGGAATGTGACGATCAGGGATATCAATCCGGATACCCGCATCAATACGAAGTACTTCCACATCGGTTTCTTCAATGTTGTCCATTCCATACCGGACAGCTATGGTGTAATTCTGAATACACCTAACGGCACGATCATTGAAACCGGCGACTTCAAGTTTGATCTGACCCCGATCGGCGTCAATTCCGATTATCAGAAGATGGCTTTCATCGGTCAGACCGGTGTTACCCTGCTGATGAGTGACTCCACTAACTCCGGTGTACCAGGCTCCTCCATCTCGGAGCGCAAGGTAGCCCAGGCCATCAATGAGCAGATGCGCAAGACACCGGGCCGTATGATTGTATCCACCTTCGCTTCCAATGTTCTGCGTCTCAATCAGATTCTTGAAGCTGCCGTCAACTGCGGCCGCAAGGTAGCGGTATTCGGCAGATCCATGGAGAATGTATGTGAGATCGGCAAACGCCTTGGAACAATCAAGATTCCAGAGAGCGCCTTCATTACCGGCAATGAACTCAATACCCTGCCGGCCAATAAGATCTGTATCGTATGTACCGGTTCCCAGGGTGAACCGATGGCTGCCTTAAGCAGAATTGCCAACGGCACCCACCGCTACATCAAGATCATCCCGGGCGATACCGTTCTGTTCTCTTCCAACCCGATTCCGGGCAACGGCACTTCCGTCTCAGCAGTTGTCAACCAGCTGACCAGAGTCGGTGCCAATGTGGTGGTCAATTCACCGCTGACCTCTTTCCATACAACCGGCCACGCCCCGCAGGAAGAACAGAAGCTCATGCTGAACCTGATCAAACCGAAGTGGTTCATGCCCATGCATGGTGAATACAAGATGCTTGTCCAGCATGCCGCCACAGCCCAGGAAACAGGTGTACCGAAGGATCACTGCTTGATCTGTGCCAATGGCGATATTGTTGTTCTTCGAAATGGAGAATGCTTCATTGCCAATGAGCGTGTCCAGACCGATGCGATTTATGTCGACGGCAATGATGCATCAGGGCTTTCCACTTCCGTTATCAAGGATAGAAGAATTCTGGCTGAGAACGGTTTAGTGGCTGTCATTGTAGCCATTGATTCCCGCTACAATAAGATCCTGTGCCGTCCTACCATCGTATCCCGCGGCTTTGTCTACATCAAAGACTCCCAGCCTCTGCTCAAGCAGGCTGAGCTGATCGTATACAATGCCTTAGTCAATAAGATGCAGGAGCGTACCACCTTCGGTGAACTGAAGAACTGCATCCGCTCTTCCCTTGAACCATATCTCTTCCAGAAGACACACCGCAACCCGATCGTTATTCCAGTCATTCTGAACCAGAAAGCAGCTATTGCCGAAATCAAGGCAAAGACAGGCGGTAGAGCTCATACAGCTAGAAGAACCACCCGCAAACCTGCGGCAGCACCTGCTGAATCCAAGTAAAAAGCCATATCCATTTATTGGATATGGTTTTCTTTTATACTTTTATTTCATTCAGTCGATACAGCACCATTTTCCTGATCAGTTCCAAAGGCAGTTCTTCCTTCAAAGGAAACTGTACTGCTCCTTTACTGGTATGATAGGGTTTCAGCTCCTTCTGATATGCCGTGATGGGACCGGGTGTCGGATAGAAACCGATATGATCCTTACATGCCGCATAGTATACCAGTACTTTGCCTTTCCTGATAGCAGGCATGTTATAGCTGATGCACTCAATGCCATCCGGTACAGTTTCCTTCAACAGCTTCCGGATGGCATTGAGTCTTGGCTGTACTGCTTCATCCTGCTGACGAATATATTCATCAATACTGCTATATTTCACTGGATGCCTTTCAGGGTAACAATACCCCTTGGTACAGATGTTTCATCAAAAGTCAGAGATGTTTCATCCAGACATTCCAGCATCGGGAATGTCTTTCTGATCTCTTTGAGATCTTCTATCTCGCTATAGCCATAGATGCCGTTGCGGTAATGCATGAGGATTGTGAGCTTGGGGGCAATGTGATCGATGATTTCTCTTGCCTGAACAGCATCAATGGTGAAGTAGCCCCCTACCGGTATCAGCATCACATCTGTATTGCGCAGAGCCGCATACTCATCCAGCGTCGGCAGACGCCCGTAATCTCCCATATGAACAATATGGCAGCGGCCGGCCTGGATAACCGTAACCTTTGTCATACCTCTCTTTGTGCCATAGGCATCATCATGAGGAACGGTAAAGGAAGAAACCTGCATTGCGTCAGATCCTTCTTCCTTCTTCACCAGATGCGCCGCATTATGATCCGCATGTTCATGTGAACAGAACGTACGATGTGCTTTCAGATCATCCGGCAGCTGCCAGCCCGGTACGGAACCGTTCTCGTAAGGGTCGAGTACAATGGAATCATTGTCATAGACAATACGGAAACAGGAATGACCATAATATTCAACAGTAATAGAAGACATAGATATATACCCTCCCGATGTCTGTATTATAGCGCACAAAACAAAAGAAACGCAGTTAGGACTGCGTTTCCTGTATGTGTCTGTTATTTTACTTCGACAATCTTCATCATGTTGGCAGAGCCTTCACCTGTCGGATAGCCTGCGGAGATGATGATGAGCTGACCCTTCTTGACACCGTAGTCCTTGGCGAACAGAGATGCCAGGTCGTCATCGTTTGTCAGCTGGTTCTGTACATCAGACAGCAGCGGTACGACACCCCAGTAGGACATCAGCTTGCGCTGTGTATCCTTAGTGAAGGTGATGGCCAGGATCGGAACCTTCGGTCTGAACTTGGAGATTCTTCTGGCTGTAGTGCCGCCTTGAGTGAAGACAACAATGGCACCGATATTATCCAGGGTTAATGTCGCATCGGAAATAGCGATGGAGACAGCATCCTGTACGGTCTTGTTGGAAGACTGCTTGAGCCATTCCAGTCTGGATCTGTAATCGATAATCTTCTCAGCTTCTTCAGCGATCTCACTCATGGTCTCGCATGCTTCAACCGGATAATCACCGGCAGCGCTCTCTGCACTCAGCATGACGCCGTCGGAACCATCCAGAACCGCGTTGCAGACATCGGATGCCTCAGCACGTGTGCATCTGGGGTTATGGGTCATGGAATCAAGCATATGAGTAGCGGTGATAGCCGGCTTGCCGATGATGTTGGCTTCACGGATGATGTGCTTCTGATAAACCGGAACCATCATGGTAGGAATTTCAACACCGAGGTCGCCTCTGGCAACCATGACGCCGTCAGCTGCTTCCAGAATGGAATCAACATTCTGATAGCCTTCTTCGTTCTCGATCTTGGCAATGATGTTGATGTGCGGCTTGCCCATCTCAATGCAGATCTTACGAATGGCATTGACATCGCTTGCACGTCTGACAAAGGATGCGAAGATGAAGTCAACATCCATCTCACAGCCGAAGCGGATATCCTCAATGTCCTTCTTGGAAAGGAAAGGCATGGACAGTCTGACACCGGGAACGTTGCAGCCCTTGTGGGAGCTGATCGGACCGGCAACCTCAACACGGCACTTCATCTCCTTGCCGTCATTCTCCAGTACGGTCAGTCTCATCTTGCCATCGTTGATGAGGATGTAATTGCCCTGCTTCAGATCATCAAACAGTTCCGGGCAGGCAATGTGAAATCTCTCATGTGTACCGTCAATTTCGGCCTTTGTCAGATAGACGATCTCACCGATCTCATAGTTCTCCGTATCATTGACAAAGTTGCCGAGTCTGATTTCCGGTCCCTTTGTATCCAGAGCTACGGCAATCTCATGTCCTGTTACTTCAGAGACATGTCTGACTCTTTCAATTCTTGTCTTATGTTCCTCATGGGTACCATGAGAGAAATTCATACGGGCAATGTTCATGCCGGCAGCTGCCAGCTTTGTCAATACATCTTCACTTTCGGACGCAGGGCCGATGGTACATACAACCTTGGTCTTCTTGAACATGTGCTTATCGTTTTCCATGTGTTTTTACTATCCCTTCTAACTATACAAGTCGATCAAACAGACGATACAGCGCCTTGCGGCTCTTGGCCGGTCTTTCCAGTGCCTCATTGATCGGCATGGAAGTGATCTCGTTGTCGATGATGCCGACACAGTGGCCGCCGATGCCTTCCATCAGAAGGTCAACGGCTTTTTCACCCATCCGGCTGGCCAGCATACGGTCGGTCGGAGTCGGGGAACCGCCTCTCTGGATATGACCGAGAACAGTAGCTCTGCCGCTGAAGTCTGTAGCAGCAGTTACCTTCTTGGCCAATGCGTCCACATCACAGATCTTTTCAGAAATGATGACAATGGCATGGTTCTTGCGGACTGCTTCCCCAAGATAACGCAGTCTTTCAATGACCTCCAGCTCATCATATCCGGTTTCCGGCGTGATGACCATTTCAGCTCCGCAGCTGATGGCTGTATACAGAGCCAGGTCGCCGCAGTGATTGCCCATGACTTCAACGATGGAGCAGCGGTGATGAGAAGAAGATGTATCTCTCAGCTTATCCACGTTTTCAACACAGGTATGCAGGGCTGTATCAAAGCCTATTGTGAAATCGGTACCCGGAATATCGTTATCGATGGTTCCCGGCAGACCAATGCAGTTGATTCCCTTGTGTGTCAGCGCAAGCGCTCCTCTATAGGAGCCATCGCCGCCGATGACGACAAGCGCATCAATTCCTTCCCGCTTCAGATTTCTGATACATTCATCCTGAATTTCAGGCTCTTTGAATTCAGGCAGACGGGCCGAGCCGAGCTTTGTTCCGCCTCTGTCCAGAATATCAGAAACAGAAGATCTGGTCAGCGGTTCAAAAGTCTCTTCAAGCAGACCCCTGTAGCCGTTATGCACGCCTACAACTTCAACACCATTGTTCAGCGCAATACGTGTAACAGAACGTATTGCCGCATTCATGCCAGGGGCATCTCCACCCGAGGTCAATACACCGATCTTTCTGACCATAGTCCTCCTCCGATTCCGTTCTTTATCATAGCATCGTAAACGTTTCAGTCAATGCTTTTTCCTGCGATCTTTTCCGGTAAGCGCTTCACTTTCCGCGATTGTTCTGACCCGCTCCATAATGCGCTTTCCCTTCAGCGGTTCATCTTTGTTATAGACCGCTGAGAAGTGTTCATCAAGGGTTGTCATGTCATGATTGCTGGTAAACCATGTAGGCTTTCCATTATTCATCCGCCCGTCCAGAATCGGAAACAGAAGCTCATCCCGATTCCATTCCGTGACCTTCTCTGCCCCGATATCATCAATGACAAGAAACGGGATATAGATCAGTAAACGGATCAGATCGCGGTATTCTCCGCTTCTGACCATAGCCGCAGCTCTTGCTGTAAAAACGGGCCATGACAGAAACGCACACCGCTCCCCTTTTCTTGCCATTTCATTGACTGCACAGCAGGCAAGATACGTCTTGCCGGTACCCATGCCGCCATAGAGAAACAGGCTTTCATGCTTTTCACATGCCTCCACAGCATGCTTGAATACCCTGAGATAAGACGCATCACAGTTATCCGGATGCTTGAGATCAATTGTCTGAAATGACACTTCATACATGCTTTCCGGCATTTCATTGATGACAATACTGCCAAGGTGCTGGCGTCTGTTTTCCTGTTCTTTGCGGTAGCGGCACATGACCATGTTCTTATGAAGAATGCCGTCATAGACAAGCTCCATATGATAGCCCTTCTTAGGCTGGCGGCATTGTGACAGCCCTTTGCAGCCTTCACATGGGGCTATGGCATCGAGCCATCCTTTCACCTGCCAGATGTTGGAACGGATCTCTTGCGGGGTCATGATCTTCTGATCCAGAAGGTAATGGATCCCAGGCGTATCCCATACCGACTCAAACAGCGCCTGACTCTGCTTCTCATAGGAATCAGCCGGGGTGACATGATAATCCATTGTCTTCCACTTTCCGTTATTTTCAGCCATTGTCATTCTCCTGTCCTGACTTCTTCTGCCATTCCAGCAGCTCATCCATCAGTTTTTCATCCACTCCTTCATCTTTATGTTCCTGCTTCATGTAATCCGGCAGATCGATCACTTTACGCGGGCGGCCGGAAGCAGGTGCTGCGGTATTCTTATGGGTCTCTTCAATTGCCTGTTCACGTGTTTCAATTCCGTCCCTGGCCCATTCTCCTGCCACCAGTTCCACAAATTTGGGTGACAGGCGGTTGTTGCTCTTATGGAGAATGTACTCCATCATGATATTGATGACTTCATTGGAAAAATGCATCTCCACCGACAGGTATTCCAGTATCTTCTTATCCGACAGCGGCAGCGGTCTGCCGTTCATATAGGACTGCAGAAAGCTTGCCGGGGGCAGTGCATAGCGGTCCTTTGTTTCTTTGGTCTGAACCTCATGCCGTGAACAGAGATCTTTGAGCCGATGGGGATGAAACACCGGCGGATCAAGTTCACAGCACCTCTTGACAAGCTTACGCATCTCATCCGGCTCAATGCCATACAGTGTGCCAAGCCGGCCGATCAAAGCCAGATTTTCTTCATTTCTGAGTTCCAGCGGAAAAACAAGCCGGCTTGTTCCGGCCAGAAACCGGTCATAGTCAAAATTGATATCCCCGTCGCTGCTGAAAGTATACTGCGGGGTAATCCGGGTCATAACTGCCTCTTCCACCGTATTTTCTTCATTGATCTCAACGTGGCGGAACGGCTTGGTGACTTCCTTGAAACCCTGCACGGAGATCCCGACATTGCCGAGTCTTGCCGCAACTTCCTGGGCATCTTTCCTGCCTACGGCACTGACAAACTGGCTCATGAAGATCTTGTTGGTAATGAAATCCACACTGGGCAGAGGAGTATTGAGATGATAGATATAGGTAGTATGATTCGCTCCTTCTTTGATAAAGGTACGCATCAGATTGAACTCTTCCAGATGCCATCTTGTTCTTTCAATGGTATCAAGCGGCATATTCAGCATGCGGGAGAGGTGTTTATGAGTGGTCTGGCTGCGCTGGTGCTTGGCTTCTGCATGCAGCGTCAGATACAGAAGAACCCCTTCACCGCCGATCAGTGGCTGATAGAGATTCAGAAGCGAAACAATACTGTCTTCCGATATGCTGTTGACGCACTCGGTACGAAACGTATCTTCACCCTTCAGCATCTTCCCCTTGCCTTTCTGCGCAGTGTACCGACCATCTGATTCACCTTCTGGTCCAGTTCCTTCAATGTCCCGTCATTATGAATGACAATATCAGCTTTTGCGATCTGTTCCTCTTTATTGATCTGGGCGTGATACCGTGCTTCAGCTTCTTCTTCTGTATAGCTGCGATCCCGCATCATCCGCTCCACAGCCGTCTTTTCAGAGCATGCGACAACAATGATCGTATCAAAATATTCTTCCAGCCCCGCTTCAAATAACAGCGGTACTTCTGCAAAGACAAACGGCATATCCTGATGACTTTCAAAGAAATGATTCATGCCTTCTATAACATACGGATGCACAATGGCATTGAGCATCTTTCTTTTTTCTTCATCATGAAAGACCTGTGAAGCCAGTTTTGCGGCATCGATATCGCCATGTTCATCCTCTGTACCGGGGAAAACCGCTTTGATCTTCTCACAGGCAGGATGACCGTTATGTCTTGTAATGCGGGCATAGGAATCACAGTTGAATACCGGAAACCCCCTTCTTTTCAGCAGTAAGGCAAATGATGTCTTGCCGGACGCAATCGTACCGGCAATTCCGATTTTCTGCATGGCTACCTCCTTATTTCTGACAATGGGGACAGTAATAGCTCGAACGTCCGCCGATTGTTTTCACATGTATTTCTGAACCGCAGCGGGCACAGACTTTCTGGCTGTGCACCGTGCACGCCGACTGATAGGTGCCTTTGACCCCAAGCGAAGAAGTATAGGTACGGATGGTTGTCCCGCCGGCTTTGATAGCAGCCTGCAGAATGCGCTTGGTCTTTGATGCGATATGTTCCTCATCTTTGCGCGTGATTCTGCGGCAGGACCTGCCCGGCCGCAGACCGCAGGCAGCCAGGATCTCATCCGCATAGATATTTCCGATGCCGGCGGTAAAGCACTGATCCAGAAGAAGACTCTTCAGCGGTTCTGATCTGCCTGAGCGGTAGGCATGAATATAATCCGCATTGAAAGCATCACTCAAAGGCTCCGGTCCAAGATTCTTGAAATGAGTGAAGTCATAGTCCAGGGGAAACAGCTTCATCCGCCCGAACTTGCGGGTATCCTGGTATCTTAGCTGGCGATGATCTTTGAGCTGAAAGATCACATGCATATGGCGGTTCAAAGCATCATCGTCTTTCTGCAGATAGAATCTGCCTTCCATTCTCAGATGCGCCACAAGCGTCACATGATCCATCCGGAAGATCAGATACTTGCCCCGCCTTTCAAACCGGCGGAAATGTTCATGCGCCAGTGTCTTTTCAAACGTGTCCACATCATCCTCAATCATCTTGGGATAGCGCACATGCACGGCAAGAATCTCTTCATCCTTGATCTGCTTTTCCAGCGTTCTGACAACCGTCTCTACTTCAGGCAGCTCCGGCATTACTTGGCCTCGTACCAGTCCTTTCCGACTGCACACTCTGCCGTCAGCGGCACATTCAGCTTCATCGCATTGACCATGCCTTCATTAATCAGCTGTTTCATCAGCTCAATCTCATCCTCAGGCACATTGAAGATCAGTTCATCATGAACCTGCAGGATCATCCGGCTCTTCACGCCCTTTTCCTTCATCATCCGCTCCACATCGATCATGGCTTTCTTGATGAGATCGGCAGCGCTGCCCTGGATCGGGGCATTCATCGCTGCCCGCCGGCCGAATTCACGTACCGCTCTGTTTTTATCATGAATCTCCGGAATTTCACGGCGGCGGTTCATCAGTGTTGTCACATAGCCCTTCTTTTCACAATCGGCTACAACTTCATCCATGTATGTACGGATACGGGGATAATGCTTATAGTACGTTTCAATAAAATCGCGTGCTTCAGTAACACTTGTGCCGAGCTGTTCGGCCAGGCCATAGTCGGAAATACCATAGACAATACCGAAGTTGACGGTCTTTGCCTGACGGCGCATGAGCGGTGTCACGGCATCTTTATCAACGCCGAAGACATCCATGGCAGTTTTGGTATGAATATCAATACCGTCATTGAAAGCCTGAATGAGTGATTTCTCATCAGCCATATGCGCCAGCATGCGCAGCTCGATCTGATGATAGTCACAGGAAATCAGCACACAGCCTTCATCCGGCAGGAATGCCTTTCTGATTTCCCGGCCGGCTTCATCCCTGACACTGATGTTCTGCAGGTTGGGATCAGATGAAGAAAGTCTGCCGGTAGAAGTTGCTGCCTGGTTGAAGACGGTATGAATGCGTCCATCCGGATGGATATACTTCTTGAGTCCTTCCGCATAAGTGCTGTACAGTTTGGACAGCTTGCGATAGCTCAGAATATGTTCAATGATCGGGTGGGCGCCTTTGAGTTTGGCTAAGACATCCGCTGAAGTGGAACGCTTCTTCCCGCCGTAAAGGCCGAGATCATCATACAGAACCGATGCCAGCTGACGGGGTGAATTCAGATTGAATTCCTTTCCTGCTTCGACATAGATTTCTTTCTGCAGCGTATCGATCTCATCTGCTGTTTTAGAGGCAATTTCATTGAGAATGCCTTCATCCACACGGATGCCGGTCTCTTCCATTTCCCCTAGAATATCTTCCAGCGGCATTTCAATCTCATGGTACAGAGCTTCCATCTCATACTGTTTCAATAATGGCGCACATGCTTCATCAATCATCCGTGCCGCATTAGCATAAGCCCCGCCGTATTCAGCCTGTTTCTCTCTTTCCACGATCAGTACCGGCTTGTTTTTACGACCGTATACATCTTCATATTTCAAAGAAAGATCAGACGCATATGTCTCATAGATCTTATCGGGACTGGTCAGATTGGAATTCACAAGATTGGCCATGATCATGACATCATCTGAAAAAGCGCTTTCAATGCCGCAGCGCTTCAGAATGTGCTTCATGCGCTTTGTATCAAAGCCGCAGCACTTTCCTTCCTTCAGTACCTGCAGGAAGGAAGCGTCCTTTTTCACATCATCAATTGTTTCATAGTATGTGCCATGATCATCGGATATAGCAATGCCGTTGGCAGCGGCATCCATGAAGTGTTCTCCATCTTCATCCAGAAAGACATAGACCCTGCCGGACAAGGAAGGCATGGTGCTGACATATTCTGTCTTTTTCTTTTCAGCTCCGGCAGCACTGCTGTTCAGCCGTTCCCGATACCTTCCAGCTAATGCCTTCATTTCAAGAGTATCAAGGAAATGAACCAGAGAAGCATAATCCGGGCTGAACATGCAGTCTTCAATCTTCACATCAATATCTACATCTCTTCTGATGGTCGCAAGCTTCTTGGACAGCAGCGCCATGTCCTTCCCTTCTCTGACCTTTCTGCCAAGGGCACCCTTGATCTCATCCCCATGGGCCACAACTTCTTCCACACTTCCATACTGACTCAGCAGCTTGACAGCCGTCTTTTCACCAACCCCGGGAATACCGGGAATATTATCGGACTTATCTCCCATGAGTCCCTTGAGATCAATAACCTGAAGCGGTGTCACACCCATTGCTTCCTGAATTCTTTCCGGCGTCATGATCTCCATTTCACTCATGCCCTTCTTCATCAGAAGAACTGATGTTGTATCATCCACAAGCTGCAGGTAATCATGATCACTGGTAAAGATCACAGTATTGAAATCCGGATACTTCCTGCTCATCGTACCGATCAGATCATCCGCTTCAATATCACTCATCTCACTCCAGCTGATGTGGTAGGCACTCAGAAGATCACGGGTCAGTTGAAACTGCGGCACCAGATCATCCGGCGCCGGCTTGCGGTTTCCTTTATAGTCCGCATACAGATCATGACGGAAGGTATGCTTGCCTGCATCAAAAGCAACATATACCGCATCCGGCTGTTCACTGTCCAATGCCTTCTGCAGCATGCTTAAAAAGCCGAATACGGCATTGGTCGGCACCCCGGAAGAGGTACGCATTATGGTTCCGTATACCGTGGCGTAATAGGCACGGAATAACATGGAATTGCCATCCACCAGCATCAGTTTCTTCATATCATCACTCCTCAATGTCATCCGGTTCTACTGTTTCAAGAACCAGAAGATTTTCTTTCATCACGGAAAGGTAATCCTTTCCATCCTGCATCTGGGTTGTGCTCAGAGAAGAAAGATTGGAAAGCTCAATCCGGGTCAGTCCCATCTGTTCTTCCAATGTACTGAATACAGCCTTCATCGCATCACTCATATTGAGCTCATACACGATGTACTTTACATCATCTGATGCAAGACGCTCTTTGACTGCCGCAAGCTGTGCAGCATCAGGCAGTACGCCATAGCGCGACAATACCACCGGATACACTTCAAAGCCATAGGCATTCTGCCAGATCCCGAAACCGGAGGACATCGTGGCAAACTTCAGCGTCTTCCCTTCCTTTTTCAGATCGGATGCCATCGTCTGATACTGTCCGTCCAGTTCAATCAGCTCATTGGCCAGGGTATCCATATTGCTCTGGTAGTAGTCCGCATCCTCCGGATACTTTTCCTTAAGCCAGGCACAGATACTGCGGCCCATTGATAACATGGAAATGGGATCCAGCCATACACTCTGTTCCTTCTCACAGACATCGACATTTCCAAAACAGTCATCCTGATAATAAGGACTTTCCGTTCCATCAGAGTGATACCTGGCAAAATCATAGATCGCGGTTTCCCCGCTGAGATCCAGCTTTTCCTTTGCGTACTTCTGCACATCTTCTTCATGTACGCTTAGATATGGCTCCAGATCTCCCATATGAATGAAGACCGCACTTCCCGACAGGACCGTTTTGAAATCATCCACAGCCTGTGCATTCTGCACCATGGTATCGCTCTGCACCGATACGGCATGTATCGTACTGCCGCCGATCCGGTTCAGCAGATAGCCGATCGGATACACCGTATAGGCAATGGTGCGTGAAGTGCCGCTGCAGCCGCAGGATAAGACAAGGGCAGAACAGAGAAGCCCCTGCAGCAATGTTTTCATGATTCTATGCATGCACTGCCTCCCTTCCTGTCCCTGATCAACGTTCATTCTATCATTTCACAGGCTTCTGCGCCATCGGCAGAATTCCCTCCTGCCTGAAGGACAGATACTGTTTCCGTGATACGATCAGATGATCCATCACTTCAATATCGAAATAAGTGCCGAGTCTGATGATTTCTGCGGTTGCCGTCAGATCATCGCTGCTGGGCGTGACTTCACCATCCGGATGATTATGGACAAGCACCAGAGATGTACAGTTGGACAGCAGGGCCTGCTTGAATACCTCCCGGGGATAGATGCAGGACATGTTCAGTGTTCCTTTGAAAAGGACTTCATAACTGATGATCCTGTGCTGCACATCCAGATACACCACCAGAAACTCCTCCTGCATGCTTAACCCGATTTCCTTTTTCAGCCATTCCACTAATACTTCAGGCTCCGTCACAAGATCACGATGTCTTGTTTCTTCCAAAGCAATGCGGCGATTCAGTTCAAAGGCAGCCGTAATCTGCAATGCCTTGACCTCGCCAATACCTTTGATCTGGGTCAGTTCCTTCATACTCATTGACGCAAGACGGCCGACACCGCCTGCTTTGCGCAGCAGTTCATCAGCAGTCTCAATGGCATTTGTACCTTTCCGGCCGGTTCTTAACAGAACCGACAGAAGTTCGGCTGAGCTGAGTGAGCGGATGCCGTACAGCTTTGCTTTTTCTCTTGGCTGTTCGCATACCGGCATTTCTTTAACTGTCATTTTCGTTTACCTCTCTACCAGATACATTCGCCGATAAATAAAAAGATCCACAATCCAGAAAAGAAAAAACACAGATCTTTGCAAAGATCTGTGCCTCAGACCTACAGAAGTGAAAGGAAACCGAACACAAGCGCAATCAATACCAGCAGCCATACACATCTGCCAAGCGTCCAGTTCTTCCGTGTCAATAGATGATACAGCAATAGCGTTACGCCAAGTCCAAGTACTGCAAAGGCAGGACTTGCATTGCCGGAGAGAAGACTGTTGGTACTCAGGGCAGAATTGCCGGTAAACCAGTAATGTACACCACTTGCCCCGATCAAGGCACCAATGGTAAATACGCCCCAGATCGTGCATGCTTTCTTGAGACGATCCTCATCCCTTGCAATTTTTTCAAAGATACGTGCGCCCTGACGATAGCCGACATTGATCAGCACAAAACGCAGAATGACTGTCAATACCAGCAGAACAGCACCATAGATTACCGGCGCCAGATAATTGTTGCCGGATATCATGGCATTCAGCACCGTTAACAGCCAGGGGAATACAAAGCCGAACACAGCTGTCTTTTCCAATGAATGCAGGGCCAGGCCAAGTGAAGTACGGACCGAACGGATTTCCGCCGGATCACATTTCTGTGCCTCCATGGCCAGGGAAACACCCATCACAAGCGTACAGAACAGATGTGATGTCTCATTGTATTCCAGGTTCTGGCCAAGGCTGGTGGAAAGATCCTGTTCATCCGTATGAATCCTGGCAAGTGCCGGGGCAATGGCCCATGTCCACCCGATGGATGTACCGGTTTCACTGTTCTTTGACCCGTGCATGAAGAAGGAACGCAGAGCAGTTCTGCGCAGCGTTTTACGATCGAGCGGATACGCTTCCTTGCGGTCCTGATAAGGAGTTGTTCCTACCACCATTTCTCTGCACTTCCTTTCTTTGTGACAGTACTGGATGAAGATGCCGTACGATCATTCTTTGTCACTTCTCTATGATGGAAATCATAGAAAGCAAAGCCGAACCCGATGGCACTGCAGGCAAGCAGTGTCCAGCTGTTGTGCGCCCCGGCCAGAAGCGCTGTGGAAAAGCCGGCAAACAATGCGCCATAATGGTTCTGCAGTGAAAGATTGCGCAATACAACCGACAGACCAAGAAACGGCAATAGACCCGCAAATACATCCACCGCTGTCAGGATGCCTGTACAGCCGGAATAGAAATTGGTAATCAGACTGCTCATCCCCTTGGCATGTGTATAGGCAAATGCGCCAAGGCATACAGCCAGCACGCCTCTTATCAGAAGCGGAATGAAATTGGCTGCGCCAAGGGAGCGGATGTTTCTTTTTTCCGCGGCATTTCTGGCAATCGGAACAAAAAGACTCATCAGCGCTTCAAAGCCAAATGCCGCAACCGAAGTCAAAGCCAGCAGGGTCACAGAAACACTGTTATCTCCTCCGCCTTTGATCACCGCCGGTAAAAGACATGCCGCAAATACACCCATGCCGGCTTCATCATCCATCATCAGACTGACGACTTCACACATCGAACCATAATAGAGTCCTGTAGCAGGATCCCCCAGCACAAGACCGAGCAGTGTACAGGAAACAAGCGGGGCATGCAGGAATCTGCTTCCCAGTCCCCCGTCCACTGCAATCAGAAATACCAGTAGACAAAAAGCTGTCATAAATTCTCCTTACTTTAACAGAATTGAATCGTCCTTCTTCTCTTCATAGGGAAGCGCCTGAATATACAGCACTGTTCCCATCTCCTTGATCTTACGTAACGCATCCCGATCATCTTCACTGACAAATACCTGGGTATCCACCTGCACCGTATTATCCTTCTTTTCCATCAGGCCTACATCTGCTTCCGCAATCGGTATGCCGCCTCTGAGCAGCTGCAGCAGTACGGCCGGACTTTTCACTAACAGCAGTGTTCTTTTCTGACTGTCATCATCCTTCAGACGGATGATCGCCTCCTCTGGCGACCAGTAATGCGTTTCCACACTGTTGGGTACAGCCATGTCCATCAGCCCCTGTCTGAAGTTGCTGGCAGCTGTATCCCGATCTGCCACAACAATACTGTCAAGACCGAGATACCCGATCCACTGCGCCGTGATCTGGCCGTGCACGAGTCTTTCATCGATACGGCAGAGTACAATATCAGCCATTATTCTTCCTCCCTGTTTTCTTCAAAACTTGCAATCTGTTTGCGTCCTTCAGCCAAGGCTGTTTCCACGAAACTGTTCATATCCCGGATATAACTGCGGGCCATGCTCATCTGCACAAGCATTCCCGTATTTGTCCCGGTAACCACTTCAATATCATATTCCATGACCAGATCTCCTCTGAGCTCAACCGCTTCCTTGTAAGGAGAAGTACCGGCCATATCCGTAAAGATGACAATGCCTTCCCGGCATTTCGGCCTGAGCAGCGCCACCTTTTCCTTCAGTTTCTCAGAAAGATCATCCGTACTGTCTTCCTGCAGAAAATCAACATATTCAAAACATTCCGGCCTGCCTGCAATCAGGGCAATTGCCGAATAAGTACCGCTGGCATAATGTCCATGCCCGCACAGAATGATACCAATCATAATGCTCCTCCTGAAAATTCTTCATTGATTATATCAATAAAGCGCTTTCTCTACATAGAGGAAACAGGCGAAAAGAATCTTCTCTTCAGCCTGTTATCAGCCGGCTGACATCCTGCCATGTCACCGCCAGCATCAAAAGGATCAGCAGACCCCAGCTGATCAGAATCAGCGCCATCCTGACTTTTGTGGAAAGGCGATGTCTGACTATGGCTTCCGCCAGGGTGATGATAACCTGTCCGCCATCCAGCACCGGCAGCGGCAGCAAGTTGAACACCCCGACATTGACCGAGATCTCCGCCACAAAAAACAGATAGCTGGCCACGCCATAGCTTGCCATGGTACTGGTAGCCTGATAGACCCCAACCGGTCCGGACAGATTCTGCATGCCGGTACCATGCACCAGAGCACCGATGGCAGAGGCCAGCATCCGGAACATGAAGATCATTTCATAGCCGCCATAGTACCAGCAGTTGGCCAGGTTTACATCCACCAGTTCTCCTGCCGCTCCACTGATACCGATCAGATAAGCCTCGTTTTCTTTACTGTACTGCGGAGTAACGGTGAGGGTGACTTCTTCATTGTCTCTATCCACAGTCACGGTCAGCTGTGATCCATCGGTGATGAAAGACTGCATTTCCAGGAAGGATTCCGGTTCAATGGATGTTCCGTCTTCTTTGACGATCTTCACAATCCGATCGCCTGCCTCAAACCCTGCTTCAGCAGCCGGCGATCCGGCATTGACCGATTCTACAACCGGCTTGGCAGACATGCGGAAAGAGCCATAGGAAAGCAGTACAAGCGAGAAAATGATCCATCCCAATAAAAAGTTCATGAATACCCCGGCCAGAAGAATAATCACCTTCTTCCACCAGGCGATATTGATGAGTCTTCTTTCATCCGGCACTTTCACATCCGGATAGGCTTCATCTCCATCCACTTCACCGGCCATGGCAGTAAAACCGCCTAAAGGCAGCGCCCGGATGGAATACTGCGTCTCTCCCTTCTTTTTCTTCCAGATCGCCGGCCCCATCCCGATGGAAAATTCATAGACATATATACCAAAGGATTTGGCGGCGATATAATGCCCCCACTCATGAATCACAATGATGATGGAAAGCATCAGAATAAAAAGTATGACTGTAAGTACTGTATGCATCAATTCAGGGTCTCCTTTATCATGCGCTGTGCATAATCCCGGCCGAAGCGGTCTCCTCTGATCAGATCAGCTTCTGTATTTACCGGCTGCCATACACATGCGCGTACTGCCCCCATCACAATCTCCTCAATCTTCAGAAACGGGATTTTCTTCTGGCGGAATGCCAGATTGGCTTCTTCATTTGCCCCATTCATCACAGCCGGAAGAATACCGCCTTTTCTGCCTGTTTCATAGGCCAGCGCAAGCAATGGATATTTCTCTGTATCCGGTGCCTCAAAGTGCAGATCCATCCCCTGCCACAGATCCATGGGATTCTCTTCTTTATAGTAATAGCGTTCAGGACCGGTCAAGGCATACTGGATCGGCAGACGCATATCCGGCGCCCCAAGCTGCGCAATAAAAGAATGGTCGACATATTCCACCATGGAATGTACCACCGACTGCGGGTGCATGACCACTCTGATATCGTCATAATCCATGCCGAAAAGATAATGGGCTTCCATGACTTCAAAGCCCTTGTTCATCAGATTGGCACAGTCCACTGTGATCTTGGGTCCCATGTGCCAGTTAGGATGGGACAGGGCATCATCCACCGTTACATCTTTCATCTGTTCACGGGTTAAGGTACGGAAAGCACCGCCGGAGCATGTGATCCATAAGCGTTTCACATCACTTCTGCGATTGCCCTGCAGGCACTGATAGATGGCACTGTGCTCCGAATCAATCGGTACAAGCTTCACACCGTGCTTCTTTACTGCATCTGTGATCAGCTCACCGCCGACCACCAGCGTTTCCTTATTGGCAAGCGCAATTTCATGTCCTGTTTCAATCGCCTTCATGGTCGGGGCAAACCCCGCAAACCCGACTAAGGCATTGACCAGAACATCATAATCCTTCAATCCAGCCAGTGTCAGCAGTCCCGTATCTCCATACACAAACCTGCGTTGCGAATATTCCTTCTGCAGCAAGTGGGCATCCTTTTCTTCCTGTACACAGATCAGCTCTGTATCAAGACAGGCCAGTATCTTTCTTAACTCTTTGATGTTATGGCCGACGCTCAATGCCCGTACATGGAACAGATTGGGATGCTGAAGGACAATATCAACCGTCTGGGTACCGATTGAGCCGCTGGCCCCTAATAGAACTAGCTCTTTCATATCTTCCATAACAGCATCAGTGCTTCAAAGAACATCAGACAGAATACCAGACTGTCAATCCGATCCAGAATGCCGCCATGGCCCGGCAGGAAGGAACCGAAGTCCTTGATGCCGAAATGACGCTTGACACTGGAGAAGGAAAGATCGCCCAGCTGCGCCAGTAAAGGCAGTGTCAGAGAAGCTGCGACAATCAATGAAGCCGGCAGTGCATCAGGACTTGTCGGCAGAAAGTGTGCACACAGAAAACCGATCAGTAAACCGATGCCAACACCGGAGAAATAGCCGCCGATGGAACCTTCCCAGGTCTTATTGGGAGAGATCCGGGGAATCATCTTATGCCTGCCGAAAAAGACACCGAAGAAATAGGCCCCGGTATCACATGCATAGCATGTCAATGCCACAAAAAGGAAGATCGTAAAGCCGTTTTCAAACGTATAGAAATGCTGAACGCCGCGCAGACCGATACTGACAATCATTGTCAGCATGAATGAGTATGCCGCAAACTCCGCCGTTGTATCCTTGTCAATCAGCACACTGAGAAACAGGATCGTCGCATAGAATGCCTGAATCATCGCAAAAAGACGTTCCGGACAGGCAATCAGGCCGAGCATCACCACAAGATTGATGATGGTTGTCACCCACTTGGCTTTTTCACTCTGAATATTGGCAATTTCATAACTGGCAAGTGCCGCAACCACTGCCGTCAGGATTTTAATCCAGATCCCGCCGAGCAGAACCGGCGGCAGACACACCGCAATCAGGATCATTGCAGTAAAAGTCTTGGTGATCATTGCCTTATTTACTTTTCCAGCCATTAATGCACTCCTCCGAAACGTCTGTCGCGTTTGCTGTATTCTTCCAGGCACCGATGCAGAACTTCCGGGGTAAACTCAGGCCATGACTCCGGAATGAATTCCATTTCCGCATAGGCAATCTGCCACAGCAGGAAATTGGAAATACGCTCTTCCCCGGATGTTCTGATCAGCAGATCCACCGGCGGGAAATCTCTTGTATCAAGATACTGTTCAAAGCCGGCTTCATCAATGCCCGGCTCAGCCCGGCCGGCTCTGATATCTTCGGCATAATGGTTGACAGCCCTTAAGATTTCATCATGAGAGCCGTAGTTGATCGCAATGATCAAAGATAAACCGGTATTCTTCTCTGATTCCTCAGCTGCTTCCAGCAGTACTTTCCTGGTCGCATCCGGCAATGGTCTCAGATCACCAATCAGTCTGATCCGCATGTTTCTCTGCAGAAATTCCTTCATGTACATTCTGAAAAGATAAGCCGGCAGCTTCATGAGATAACTGACTTCATCCTGGCTCCTTTTCCAGTTTTCCGTTGAAAAGGCATACAGTGTCAGGTATTTGACACCTTCCGCATCCGCCGCAATGGCAATGGTACGCACATTGTCAGCACCGACTTTATGTCCGGCTGTGCGGGGCAGGCCCTTTGCCTTTGCCCAGCGGCCGTTGCCATCCATAATGATGGCAAGATGTTTGCACTCTTTCATTCTTTCACCTCGAGTCTGATTATAGCATTATCACTTTGTTTTCTCATCCTGTCCAGATACTGCATAACTGCCCTTCTGTATTGTAGAGAAGCACCTTTTTCAAACAGAAAGCAATGACTGTATCACATGACACGTGTGTGCATACCAGTATGCCGTCTGAAAGAATCACTTCATAATGATCCATATACCGCCGGCAGCTTTGCACCGCATAGGCAGGTCCTTTTCCTGCTTCAATCCAGTATGGTCTGAAAAGAGCTGTATAAGTCCCATCTTCCAGCTCTGTTTCCATGTCTTCCTGCAGGATCTTTCCATGATGGTTCCTGACGGTACAGACAGTTTCCTGCATGGAGGGCTGGCCGAAAAAACGGGCTGTTTCAAGCTGCTGCGGCCTGTCCATCAGACTGTCTGCCGTGCCTTCTTCAATCAGCCGCCCATGGGAAAGATAGACAATTTTCCCTGTAAAGCGCATGGCATCTTCCATTTCATGACTTACTATAACCCGCATGATATCGAACTTTTCACATAATGAAGCAATCTCTTTTTCAAGCTGCCATGCAAGCCGTCGATCCAGGGAAGAAAACGGCTCATCCATCAGAAGCACATCCGGTCTTCTTACGATTGCCCTGGCCATATCCACACGCTGTGCTTCCCCGCCGCTGAGCTTTGCCGGATAGCGCTCAAGCAGGGACTGGATATGCAGAAGCGAAGCTGTCTC
>Ga0256406_1001093_pt1 | contig 45084 bp, 36 predicted proteins | sample RumenRJG_03DNA_FD_185986 | JGI IMG/M metagenome (GOLD analysis project Ga0256406, IMG submission 185986) | Bovine rumen microbial communities from Lethbridge, Alberta, Canada - RJG_03 | ecosystem: Host-associated > Mammals > Digestive system > Stomach > Rumen | place: Canada: Alberta | collected... | reverse complement strand
CATTTGGAGGAAAAGGGGCTCGTGAGCGTCTCCGGGAACGGCCCCGAGGTCGCGGGAAAGGGAGAAGCCGAGGCCTGGTGAGGCTTAAAGAATTAAGGAAAAGGCGCCCAAGCGGGCGCCTTTTTGCCTTCGAATCAGCCGAGGGCGACGTCGAGGCTCATCATGAGGACGAAGCCGGCGATGAACGCCCAGACGCCGTAATGGTGCTTGGCGTCGGACTTCATCTCGGGGATCATCTCCTCGGCGATGACGTAGAGCATGCACCCGGCGGCGAAGGAGAGGGCCCAGGGCATCAGGGATTGGATGCTCATGGCCAAGAATAAGCCAAGGACGGCGGCGAGGGGCTCCACCGCGCCGGAGAAGACGCCATAGAGGAAGGATTTGCCGCTTCTCCCCGTCTCCCCTTTATACATTAAGGATACGACGGCCCCCTCGGGGATGTTTTGGACGCCAATGCCTAAGGCCAGCATCAAGGCGCCCGTTAAGGCGGCGGCGGGATCGGCGTTCCACGAGGCGAGGGCGACGCCGAAGGCGATGCCGACGGATAAGCCCTCGGGGACGTTATGGATCGTGACCGCCAAGAACATCTTGAAGGTGCGGCTTAGCCCCTTCCCCTCGAGGCCTTCTTCCTCGCCGTCTTGGTGAAGATGGGGGACGATCTTGTCGATGCCCCAAAGGAAGAGGGCGCCTAAGGCGACCCCCAGCCCCGCGATGGACCAGGTGGGCATATAGGGGGAGTTTTTATCCTCCAGGGCGGGGAGGATCAAGGAGAAGATCGAGGCCGAGAGCATCACCCCGGCGGCGAAGCCCAGGAAGATTTGGTTCAGCTTCGGGGAGATGCTTTTCTTCCGGAAGAGGAAGACGAGGGCGGAGCCTAGGCTCGTGCAGAGGAAGATGAAGGCGATTCCTAGTGTTGCGGCTAAGTTGGGGTTCATGTTGGGGGCTCTTTTCTAAGCGTCCATTGTCCACTTTTGCCCACGCCGAGGCAAGGAAAGCGCGTCGGGGGGCAACTCGCCCTTGATGTCAGAACGTTTTTTCTTATAATCGTTCTACGTATGGATAAAGCGTGGGAAGAAAAAGAGGCGATCGTGCGGCGTTCCCTGCTGCTATTACGCCGGGATGGGCTCATCTTCTCGGTGGACGACCTCGCCCGCGACCTCAAGATGGGGAAGGCGAAGATCTACCGTTATTTCCCCAGCAAGGAGGCGCTCGCCAAGGCGGTGTACGCCCGCCTCCACGAAGAGGAGATGGCCGCCCTTAACGAAAAGCCGACGGTCGACGCGGTCCTATCGGTCTACCAGGAGGCCCTCGTCTACGGCGACCCCGCCCTATTCAACCGCTACTCGATCAACGAGGCGGTCCACCGCTTCGCCGACTCCCTCTTAAAGGAGGTCGAGGACAAGGCGCTCTCCTTATTGAAGGAAGCCTCCCCGAAGGCCTCCCTCCCGGGCTTCCGGGAGGCGTTAGAAAGCGCCCTCTTCTCCTTCGCCAAAAAGGGAGGGGACGTCCGCGAGTTGGAAGCGCTCTTCCTAAGGTAATCCCATGGACATCTTCATCGCCGTTTTGGGCCTATTGGCCATCTATTCCTTCGCCTTCCTCTTGGGGAAGGGGCTTTCGAAGATCCGGCTGCCCGCCATCTTGGGCTGGCTCATCGCCGGGATGTTATTAGGCCCCTGTCTTGGGGGATTAGTGAGCCAAGAGGCGATCGACTCCACCTGGTATAAGTCGATCATCAAGCTGCTCGAAGGGCTCGCCGGCGTCATGATCGGGGCCGAGGTCATCTTCAAGGACCTAAGGAAATACGGGGCGAAGACCATCGTCATCACCCTCTTCCAGTCCCTGGGCACCTTCCTCACCGTGAGCGCCGCCTTCCTGGCCGCCTTCTCCCTCGCGGGAAAGCCCCTTTACCTCGCCTTTATCTTCGGGGGCATCGCCCTGGCCACCGCCCCGGCGCCCGTCCTCTCCATCGTCAAGCAGTACCGCGCGGACGGGCCGGTCACGAAGACCCTCGTGCCGCTTTCGGTCATCGACGACATCATCGGGATAGCCGTCTTCTTCACCGTCATCTCCCTCGTCGCCGGCTCCAGCGGCGTCCCCGGGATGGAGGCGTGGAAGATCGTCCTCTCCGTGCTCGTCCCCCTGCTCACGGGAAGCCTGTTCGGCCTCCTCGCGGGCTTCCTTTTGAATCGCGTTCGGCATGACGGCTTCGCCTTCGCCCTGTTCCTTTTGTTCCTGCTCCTCCCCATCGGGGTCAACTTCCTCTTCGACTTTCTTTTGTTCCATAGCTTCCTCATGAACTACATCCTCGTCGGGGTGTTCTATTCCTGCTTCGCGGTCAATTGGATGGGCGAGGAAAGGAAGAAGGTGCTCCTAAAGTGGTTCGACCCGATCCTTTCCTTCTCTTTGCTCGCGGTCGTCGTGAACCTCGGGATGCCCTTGGACTACCGCTACATCGCGGGATCGGGCGTCTTCACCCTCGTCTACATCCTCTCCCGCGCCCTGGGCAAGATCGGCTTTGCCACCTTGGGCGGCCTCGCCACCAAAAGCGAGAAGACGGTGACCAAGTACCTTGGGCTCACCCTGCTCCCCCATTCGGGCGTCTCCCTCGTCTTCACGGGCATCGCCGCCTCGACGCTCGCGGTGGTCGACCCCTCCTCCGTCTCCGTGGTCCAGGGGACCATCGCCTCGGCCGCGGTCCTCAACGAGATCTTCGCGGTCCTCCTCGCTCAGCTTGGGTTAAAGAAGGCGGGCGAGATCCACGTGGCGGAGAAAGCAAAGGAAAAGGGCCCCTCGGGCCCTTCATCGGAAGATAAGGGAAACGCCTAAAGGTCAATCTCCCCCGCTTTTCTTGCCCTCTTCGTAATAAAGCTTGCCCTCCTTGGCGATCAAGGAGACATCATGATGGAAGGGGTCGTCTTCCCTGCCCTTGCCCTCGATCTTGACGATTCTTTGACCGGATAGGCACTCCGCCAGCTCCCCGTCGATTTCTTGGTAGGCCTTCTTGGACAAGCCGATATGCGAAAGGATCCCCTTGACCAAAAAGGGCCTTTCTCTCCTCTTCTTCTCGTAGTCGATGCGGAGCCTCTTATCGTTTTCCTCGTGCCAACGAGAAAGGGCGGCGTAGGCGTCATGGCACTGCTTCTCATAGGTCGGTAAAAGCCCCTCGCACTGGGCCAAAGGGATTGAGCCGCCGCCTAAGAGGTACTCGCTTTTGGCGATTTGGCGGAGGATGGAGAAGAGGGCGCGACTATCGCGGAGCCAATTCTCCGCCTCCTTCGTGCTTTCCTCGTAGGCGGAGAAGGATAGCCCCTCTTGCCGCGCGATCTCGCCTAAGGACAGGTTGGCTTGGCCGAGGAGCTCCGCGCATTCTTGCTCAAGCGCGTCCAACCGGCGGAGCTCCCTCTCCCGGGCGGAGGGATCCGAAAGGATGTCCCCCTGGAAGGAGAGGCTGCGCTTCAATTGGGCGAGGAGGGCGAGCACCCTGCTTTGGTATTCGTTATGCTGGAAGGAGGAAAGCGCGGAAAGCTTTTGGTCGATGCTGTCAAGGCGCGCTTTGATCTGGGCCATGTGGTACTGCCCCACCGCGAAGGAGGCCACCGATAGGAGGGAGGATTGGAAGCCCGCCAAGGTGAATCCGGTGGGGAGGGCCATCTTCTCGAAGTTACGGAAAGCGGGCAGCCCCTTCATCCCTAAGGGGGCGCGCTTCTTGCCGCTTCTCTTCGTTTCCTTCGTTTGGGGCAATTCCGTCCGCGCGGGGATGAGGATCCGATAGGCGGAGGCGTCCGAAGAAAAAGCCACGGGGAAAAGCGCGACCACCTTATCGCGAAGGGTGGCGTCGTCTAATTCGGAAAGGGAAAGCGACTGCACTTCCTTATCGCGCAGGGGGAGGATTTGGACGAGCACCCCCTCCTCGGGGTCGACGATCGCGGAGGGGAGGTTCTTCTTTCGGCGCTTGAACCAAAGAAAGGGCACGGCGGTTACCTCGATAGAGCCCCATTATATCCTTTCCCCGTTTTTTGGCGGAGGGGCGAGGGAGTGATTTGCCGGAGGCGGCCCAGAGGGCAGCGGCTCCGAAAGCCCGCCTCATTTGATGCCCGTCGTCGCGATCCCGCGCACAAAAGCCTTTTGGGACACGGCGATCACGAGCACCATCGGGATGGAGAACATGACCGAGGCCGCCATGACGTAGGCCCAATTCGCCCCGCCCGTCGAGGAGAAGAACTGCTCCATGCCGAGGGAGAGGTTCCACAGATCGCTGGAAGTCTGGAGGTAGATGCTTGGGCCGAGATAGTCGCTCCAGCCGTTGATGAAGGAGAAGACAGCCAAGGTGGCCAAGATGGGCTTCATCTCCGGCAGGATGACGTGGAAAAGGATCTGCAGGGAATTGCAGCCGTCGATCTCGGCGGCCTCGTCCAGTTCCTTGGGCACCCCCTCCATGAATTGGCGGATCATGAAGACGTTGAAGGCGCTTCCCCCAATCCACGGGATGATGAGGGGGAGGTAAGTGCCGATCCAGTTCAGCTTCTCGTATTCCGCGTAGGCCGGAATCATCGTCACCACCCAGGGGATCATCATGGTGGAGAGGAGGACCATGAAGAGGGGGTTCGACCACTTCGAACGGAAGCGGGAGAAGCCGTAGGCGATCAGGAGGGAGCACGTGATGCCGATCGCCATCTGGGCGAGGGTGAGGAAGAGGGTGTTCAGCGCCTTCTTCCCGAAGTCGATTGCCTTCCAGGCCTCCACGTAGTTCGACCAATAAAAGGCACCCGAATAGAGCTTCGGCGGGTACTGCATGATCGCGTTGGAGTCCTTCATGAGGGACATCAGAAGCATATAGACGAACGGCGCGGCGAAGAAAAGGGCGATCACCAGGGCGACGACGAACAAAATCCAAGAGAGAGCCGAGTAGCCTTTTTTCATATCTTTTGCTTCCTCCGCGAATAAAGGAAGTAGACGGCCGTGGGCACGAGGGTGATCGTGAAGACGATCCACCCCTGGGCCGAGGCGTAGCCAAGGCGCTTGGAGCCGATGGTCTTGAAGGCGTTGGCGACGATGAGCATCGAGGTCGTGGTCGTGGAAATGCCCGGCCCGCCGCCGGTCAATAGATGGGGCTCGACGTAAACCTGAAACGCGCCGATGAGGCCGGTCAGCACCGCGAAGACCAAGGCGGGGGCGATGCAGGGGATGATGATGTGGAAGAAGCGCTGGACGGCGTTCGCCCCATCGAGGTAAGAGGCCTCCAAAAGGTCTTTCGGCACGTTTTGGAGGGCCGCCAGAAGGACGAGCATCTGCGGCCCGAGCCCCGACCATATGCCGATGAAGATCAAAGTCCCCATCGCGCTGGTCCCGTTGCCGAAGAAATTGACCGGCTGGAAGCCCAAATAAGAGAGGAAGTAGTTGGCGATGTTGAATTCCCCGCCCGTGAAGATCAGCTTCCAAAGCAAGGCGACCGACACCGAGGGGATGATCGCAGGCAGGTAGATCATGACGCGGAATAGCTTCCTCGCCGGGACGTTGGCGTTTAGCATCAGCGAAACGAGAAGGGCAAAGAAAACCAGCAAAAACACCTTGATCACGGCATAGGCGAAGGTATTGCCTATCGCGACTTTGAAGTCGTCGTCTTGGGTGAAGATCCGCGCGTAGTTCTCCCAGCCAATGAAATGGAGGTTGCCCTCTCCGGCGTTCACCATGCTGACGTCGGTGAAGGAGAAGACCATCGAGAGGATCATCGGGAGGATGGTGAAGGCCAAGAAGCCGATGATCCAAGGGGAAATGTATAGGAAAAACAGCCGGTTTTCCCGTCTGGCTCTTTTTCTTGCGACCGCGCGCGGCATCAAATCTCCTTTTTCAAATCGTCCCGGATGTTCTTAAGGACGTTCGCGACGGACGAGGAAGAGGGGTTCGACAAATAAGAAGAGAAGTACTTTCCGAACTTGTCTTCGACGGTGAGCTGGGACAAATAGCGGTTCCTCACCAGGGGGTGGGTGGTCTCGGCTAATTTCAGGAAGTAACGATTTAATTCCCTAAGCTCGCTCGATTCGGGGCTCCTATAGGCGTCGGATTCGGCGATGAGGCGGTTGCCCGGGATGTTGAAGCCCTTCTTGGCCAGATAGGAATTGCCTTCTGACATATAGTAATTTAAGAAGGCGACGGCCTTATCCTTCACGGGCGAGGCTTTGTTGATCGCCAAGGCAATCATGCCGGAGCACCCTTGGTAAAGGTCGCTTCCGCCCGTCGGGGTCGGCGCCGGGGCGATGCCGTAGGAGAAGGGGAGAGAATCCCAGTGGTAAGTGCTGTAGGCGTAAGAGCCATAGAAGACGAAGGAGACGTTGCCGTTGGCGAAGGCCTCCCCCGAGCCGATCCCCGTCGGCCCGATCACGGGCGAGGACTTCTTCTCCCCCACTTGCAGATCGGTGAAGAATTGGAAGGCCTTGATGACGTTGGGGTCTTCGGCGTTCAAGTATTTCTCGCCATCCGTCCATAGGGACGCCCCCGTCTGCTGAACCCATTCCATCGCGTGCTGATAGGGGACGTGGTCCAGCATGGTTCCGTAGCGGTTCCCCTTGGTGAGCTTATGCGACATGTCGAGGAACTCGTCCCAGGAGAGGGCCTCCGTGGAGGAGGGGTATTCCATGAACCCCTCATCGCCCTTTTTGAGGTTATTTTCCTGGTTGTATTCGTCGATGTGGTCTTTGTTGTACCAAAGGACGAAATCCGGGGAATAGTCCTTGATGAAGGCGTAATAGTCTCCCTGGCCAACGTTTTCGCCGTCGTAGCGATAGGCGTCGTTGAGGCCCCAGAGGGCGATGCTTCCGTTGGGGTTTGCTTCGCTTTGCACATCCAATTCCCCATCGCGGATATAAGCGCTTAGGTTCAATAGCTTCCCCGTGGCGATGTGCCCCGCGAACTCGCCCGACTCCGTAAAGAAGATGTCCGGCGCCTTCGTGGCGGACGAGAAGGCGATGTTCAGATTGTCGTAATACGACCCCGCGGAGGGCTCGACGGAGACGCGGATACCCGTCTTCTCCTCGAATTTCGCGGCGATCGCCTCGTAATTGGCGACCTCGGCCGCATCCCCCCAGACGTAGAATCTCACATAGTCGCGGTTGCTCTCGTTTCCGCATCCCAAGAGCAAAAGTAGTGGCAAAAGCGGCAGCCAAACTTTCCCTTTCATCTTCATTCCTCCCAAAAGGAGTCGATGTGCTCCTTTAATTCTTCCACCGGGCAAGCCCGTTCCAGCAAATAGCAGTTCCCCCCGCTTTCCTTGGCGAAGGAAGAGTCCCCCTTTTCATCGAGGCGAATCCTCCCGGGCCCGATCTCCTGGTAATACTTCTGCAAGCCGTGGACCGCGTAATCGAGCGTGATGGGATCCCAGGACATCCGGCTTCCTTCCTTGGGGTTGAAAAGGCGGTAGGCGAGCCATACGGGTGAGCCTGGTCTTGCCCTTTCGCCCGTAATGACCTCATTTCCGAGCGCGAAGGGGGAGAAGACGGTCTTCACCCGAATCTCCCGCAAGGCCAAAAGGGAGGAGGGGACGTCCGCCGCCAAGTTGAATTCGGGGGAGGCGTCCTTGGCAAAGGAGCCCGCCATGGCGATCCAGACGCATACCTTCTCGTTGAAGAGCTCCGCCCCAGAAAGGCGGGAAAACCCGTCCCCCTTGCTTTGGAGGAAAGCGCCGAGGTTGTTCAAAGGGCCGATGGTGACGAAGGTTACGGAATGATCTTCCTGCTGCGATAGAACCCTCCGGAAGTAAGAAGGGGCCGCTTCGGGGGATATGTCCACCGGAAACGCCTCGGAGAGCTTTTTGTCGTAGCCGGGATGCCGCGGGTCGTAATAAAACCCCTTCCCCTCAAAAACCCCAATCGGCAGCGAGGGGCCGCCATAGAAGCGGTTGACCGCCATCGCGGCCCTCGGCCCATAGGGGGAGGAGGTGCAATGGGAAATGCCGATGATCTCGCATTCCCCTTTGGCGTGGGAGCGCGCGGCGATGGCCAAGGCGCCGGCGTCGTCGCAGTCGTTTCCTAAGTCCGTGTCGATGAAAATCTTTGGGATCATGGTTCCTCCTTCGCGAGCTTCGCAACCCCCTGCTGGCTTCCTTTTTTGGCTAACAGACGAAAGGTCTTGGGAGTGACGCCAACCCGCGCTTTGAAGAAATTCGTGAAATAGACGTTGGAAGAAAAGCCGATCCTTTGGCTGATGCTTTTGACGCTGTCGTCGACGCTTTGCAAAAGCCTCTTCGCCACCTCGAGGCGCTGATTCAAAAGATATTGGTTGGGGCTCACCCCCACCTCCGCGGTGAAGAGGTGGCGGAAGCGGCTGTAGGAATAGCCGTAGCTCTCGGCGATCCGCGCAAAGTCGATGGGAGAAGAGTAGTTCTCCTTGAGGTAGTTCTTCGCCTGCTCAACCACCTGCAAGGGGTTCTTCTTCGAGAGGGGGTTCCCCGCGTAACGGAGCGTATAAAAATAAGCTTGCCGGAGTAAAGAGGCGCACACGTCCTCGCTGTAGGCGAGCTTTTTCTTCTGCTCGCTGAGCATCTCCTCGAAATATCCTTGGATTTTCTGCCCATCGTCAGGCGAAAGGAAATATAGGCAGGGCCCCTTGATCATCGCGGGGTCCTCCGGGGAGAAGAGGCAGACGTAGACCCGAGAGAACTCATCAGCGGCCTCGTCGTGGATGACGTGAGGGGGCGTGATGGCGAGGCAGGGCGCGCGGTAGTTTTTGATTTCCCCGGCGACGCCGAGCTTCCCCGAGCCCGTCGCGTAAAAGACGCATTCGAAAGTCTGATGCTCATGGGCGAGGACGTAATCCCCTTTGGGGTGCTCGTAGTTGTAATAGGTGTGGATTCGGAGCTTGCTCATCGGTTTTTGGTTTGCGTGTTTCTAGAGGCCCACGGTCATCCGCGGATCGAATCCACGATGGATTTGTAGCCCTCCTTCTCCAGCTCGTCCACGTCGGGGAGCTCCTTGGTGTTTGAGAGGCGAAGGCGGTAGACCTTCCCTCCCTCCATGGCGATCGTCTTGTTTCCTTCGAGGGCGAAGGGCGTTCCGCCCGACCACTCCCCGTCTTTTTCCTCTCCCGAAGAGGCGGTGACGACGACGGTGTTTTCCAACGTCAAGCTCGCGTCAAGGTTGCTATAGATATAGAGGTATCCCCCACTTCGTATGGCGTAGCCGAAGTTGTCTGCCGGATTGGAGAATTGGATCAGCTCGCCCGAGGGGAAGTAGATTTTTTGCGTCTCGCTGACCAAGTTGTCGAGGCCGAGGAGGGCGAAGTTCTTCCTGGAGGCGGAGGCGGCCACCGAGGAAACGCGCCCCAGGGCGGAAAGGGCGGCCTTCATGTGGATGACCCTGTCCCCGATCGCCGAGAATTTTTCCTCGCTCTCCGGGTCGTACTTCCCATATAGGGCGCCATTGGGAATCAAAGGGTAATAACGGGCCGGCGAAAGCGTGAAGGAGGTGAAGCCGACCGCCCCCATTGCGATTTCCGCGAGCATGTTTTTGTAGGAGAGGTCGTCGGCAAAATTCTCCGTGTTCACAAGCGGCATGGCCTCGTATTCCTCGGCAAAGGAGGAGATGCCGCTTTTCGCCGTGGAGATGCTGTGGAGGTAAGTCGGGCAGACCAAATCGACTCCTTCGGCTTTTTTGGCGGTCCTCACGTAATTCGTGACCGCGGATTGCTCGCAGAATTCCACGCGCGTTATGGCGGGATAGGCGGAATATTTGACCCCTTTGGCGATGGCTTCGTAATACTTCGCGGCCATATCCCACGCCTCTTCGTAGCCCATGAGACCACCATCTTTCCCCTGGACTTGATAGGCGTTGATGCGCCAGCGCTGGAAGCGGTCGACCCCCTGCCCCAATTGCACCATCAAAACGGGATCGTAATCCCCGTTTTTCTTGTTCCACGCGTCCACTTCGTTCATGAGGGAGTAAACGGCCTTCCCCTCGCGGGCAAGCAGGTTTTTGTTCGACCAATCCATCACTTTCGCGTAGCCGAAAGGCTCATAGGAGAAGAGGTCTTGGAGCACGGGGTAGGAAACGGGGTCCTCATAAAGGTAGGAGGGGATGTTCACCCCATGGCATTCCCCGTCCGTCCAGGAACCATACCAAATCAAGTTGAGCTTCAAGCCGTATTTTTTGGCGTAGTCCAGATAGGCGTCGATGCAGGAATAATCGTATTGTCCCTTCTCTTTTTCGATTTGGCTCCACATGAAGGGGACGTCCAAAAAGGAAAACCCTGTTTCCTTCGCCAAGGCGAAATAGGGCTCCGTTTCTTCCAGCGAAAGGAAGTCGACGCAGGAAAGCTCGTCGAAGCGCATCAAGGAAGAATTGCAAAGGAAGGGGATTCCATCCCGCCCGATGAAATGGGGCTTCTCCCCCTCGGCTTCCTCGATGCGGTAAGGGATCCTGGCCCCCTCTATTTTGGCGAAGGCATCGTCTATTCCGGGGTTTTGATCCACCGAGCAAGCGGAAGAGCCCCCGCAGGCGGAGAGGGAAGTCGCCGCAAAGATGAGGGAAACGATAGGATGAATGGCTTTCTTCATGCTCCGATTGCCTCCCAAGCCGTGCTTTTCAATTCATTGACCCTGCCGGTATAGGTCAAGCGGTACCCCTTCCCCGCCTCCAACGTGAAGGAGCTCGAAGAAGGAAGCGACGCCGCCGGATTCCAGCTTTCGTCGTCGGAGAAACGGCCTTCCTCCAAAGTGACGGGGGTCACGTTGGATATCTCCACCTTCGCCTCCTCCGTCGAAGCGAGGAAAAGCGAAGAGCCGTCGTCCACGCAATAGGCGAGCGGAGCGGAAGCAGAAGTCATCCGCACGGAGGCGTTCTCCGTATCGATGCTTTGATCCAGCCCCGTTTCGGGGTCGTTGCCCTTTAGGTTAAAGCAGGCGATGTTCTTGGCGGGGGTGCGGACCATCTTCCCCCCAGCCAGGCGGAGGAGGCGCAACAGCTTGGCGGTAGCGCCGAAATGCTCCTTCTTCGTCCATCCCTTGCCTTGGACGCTGGCGATGCCCTGATCGATGGTGGCGCTCGTCGAATTCGCGATGTAGAAGGGGGAGGTCGCCAGGTCGTAGATGTCGTACCCGGCGTTGTTCCCCGCCGCCGTCAGAATCAAAGAGGGCGTGTTGGCGTAGTCCCCCGCGTTCTCCGAGATGAGGGAAAGATTGCCCGGGAGCTTTTCGCCTAACATATTAGAGATTCCTTGGATGTCGTCGATCAGGGATTTGTAGGGGTCGTCCCCGATGGCATCGATGTTTTCCAAGGCGGCGATTTGCTTCGCCCAATCGGGCGCCTCTTTTACTTCGCTTCCCGAATAGATGCCGCCGTCGGAAGAAAGCCCGGCGAAATTCACTCTCGTGTAGATTTGGTATTTCGAAGACTTCGCCGCCCCGCCGAGAGAGTTGAGCTGCGCGCGGATCTTCCGCCAAGCGACCTCTTGGCTCATCTTCTCGCCCGTCTCGGGGTCGATGACGTCCCATTGGTCGAGGCGCCAGCGAGGGAACACATCGGGCTCGTTGGTCACTTGAAGGCCGATCAGAGGCTTTTTCCCTTCATGGGTGGAGTCGTAGTCGTAAACGTGGTCCAAAAGGGCTTTGATGGCGTTCCCCTCCTTGGCCAAAAGGTTTGGGTTGTCGTAATCCAAATACCACTGGATTCCGTAGTAATTCCAGAACTCGCCCGTCCTTTTCGCGGAGAGCTTCGGATAGCTTTTTCCATCCTTTAGGATGTAATCGGGCGTGGAGTAGCTATGGGTGTCGCCGCACATGTTGGAGCCGAACCAGAGGAACTCCATCTTGAGGCCGTGCTTGTTGGCGAAGGAGAGCATCGCGTCCGCAAAGGAGAAGTCGAACTCCCCCTCCTTCGGCTCGATGTCTTTCCACTGGACGGGGACTTGGATCACCGTTAGGCCGAGCTCCTCCGCCTCTTCGAAGAAAGTCTCCAACTCCTCGATTTTGTATTTGTCGCAGTTTAAATAGGCGTCGGTCCTGATCTGCCCGCCCAGCAAGGGGAAGGGATGACCGTCTACTTCCAGGTAAGTCAGCCCGTTTTCGCTTACGAGGGAAGAAACTTTGATTGGATTCCCATCGTAAACCGGGTCCCCCCAGTCCGATGAGGCCGAGGAGGGGGTTGACGAAGAGGAAGAGGGCTTAACGGGCTCAGTGGAGCATTTCGCCCCGTTAGAGCAGGCGCCGAGGCAAGCGGCGGAGAAGAGGAGAAGCACGCAGAGTTCTCGTTTCATGGCTCATTCCTTCCTCTTCTTGCGCCCATGAAGGATCAGGATTCCCGCGGCAAGGAAGGAGGCGGCGCCGACGAAGGCCCCTCCCACGACGCTTCCCCCGCATCCCTTGGAGGCTTTTTTGGCTTTGCTCACCACCACCTGATATTCCGCGGTCGCGCTATTCTCGTAGGCGTCGGTCGCCTTGATCGAGATGGTGTAGGTCCCCTCCGCCTTGAAGGTGTAGGAAAGCGTGGTCCCTTCCAGAACTTCTTTGTCGCCGTTAGGAGAAGCGATGGTCGTCTTGACGCTGGTTTCCGACGCGTCTTTGACGATGATGATCGTGGACAGCGTGTCACCGACCTTCGCGGTTTCTGGGATTTCCGCCGAAATGATGGGATTTTCGCGGTCCAAAACGTTGATGGTGAACACCTTCTCCTGCTCGTTGGGGGCGGGAACGGCGTCGTCCGCGGCGTAATAGCGGATGAAGTAGATGCCGGGAGCGGAGAGGAGGAAGCTATCTCCCGCTTTTACCTCCACGCCTTCCCCGCTTGGCTTGGTGACCGTGATGGTTTTGACCACCGCGTTCTCGCTGTAAGAGGCGGGCAGGATGGTCAGGCTATCCCCCACGTCGTAGGTGGAGAGGTATTCTCCTTCCACCTCCAAGGTCACCGGGGTGGTGGCGCTTTTGGCGATGAAGGTCAGCTCTTTCTTGATTTCTTTCCCGTTGGTCCCAGTGACGGAGAGGGCGATTTTATACTCGCCGACTTGCTCAGCCTTAATGGTCTCCGTATCGAGAGAATGGATGGTCTTTTCGCTGGTTGTTCCATCGGGCGCGGTGATGGTCGCGGCGATGGGAAGATCGGCGAAGCTCCTAGTGAAGATGTCCTTCGCGTAGACAGAATAGGAAGCCTCTTCGCCCAGCGCGACTTCGTTTTGGCTGAGCTTCGCCTCCAAAACGGCGTCCTTCACCTCGGAGATTTTCCCATCGGCGTTGGCGAAGGATTGCCCGTTGATCGAAGTGACGATGGCGCGGAGCATGGAGTGGGAATCGTCCGTAACGCCCCACTTCGAGGCGGAGAAAGTGGCGTTGAAATGGTGCGACGGCAAGGCCGCCATAAAGGAGTCGTAGATGGCTTGGGATTCGGCTTTCTCCGGATAGGCCTTCTGGATGCCGCCCAAGCGCTCGCCGACCAGCCCCTCGTCTTTTCTCCAGCCCATGTGGAATTGGCGGGAGACTTCATCGACGTTGGCGTTGATCCAGCCGCAGTCGGTCAAATCGTCGGTGTGCTCTCCGTTAATCAAATAGACGTTGCAGGGGCAATCGTTGCCCGAGGTCTGGCACCAAACGCGGTAAATGATGGCGATGTCGGGGTTATCGATGCTAACAAGGCGGAGGTCGATCGCGCCGTTATCGACGGCGACGTTGGCCCCATCGTTGGGAACGACGAACTTGATGTCGAACCCCTCATCGAGATCAAACTGGCCCAAATCGATGTAGTTCCAGTTCGTGGTCGTGGAGATTTCGATGCCCGAATCGACGTAGGCGGCGACCATGTTGCTCGGCTCTTCCAGCCAGCCGATCGGCGAAGGGCGCGTGAAGGTGAAGTTGGCGACGATTGGGTCGCCGGAGACGCTGCCGCCGGAGTTGCTCACCGTGTAGACGAATTGGTAGCGTCCGTTCTTGGCGGTCGCGTCGAAATACTGCGTGAATTTTCCCTCTTTCAGGGGAAGGCTCACCGCTTGGGGCTCCTCCGCGTCGAGGTAAGTCATCGCCAAGCTCACCGTCGCGCTGCCGGAATCGTCGGTGTAAGTCGGCATGTCGAAGCTAACGGAAGAGAAGACAGGGATGTCTTGGTTTGCGATTTCGGGGACCGCGGTGATCGTCGGGGCCGCGATGTTCGAAACAATTTCGAAGGTGTATTCCTTTTCGGATACATTGCCCGCTTCGTCTTGCGCTCGCAAGGTCGCCGTGCTGACGCCCATCACCGGGGTGAAGGATTTGCCGGAAACGGTTTCTCCGTTATAAACAACCGAATAAGTGACGGCGCTTAACTCGTCGTAGGCGGTCGTCGGGATTTCGTAGGGGGTGCCGGCGGTCAGTTTTTTCTCCACCGCCGCCCCTTCCACGAAAGTCGGCGCCTTCATGTCGGTGAAGCGGTTCGAATCATCCAGCGCCAGCGATTGGCCGTTGATGCTCCTCAATACGACGTCGGCCTGCGTGTTGAATCCGTTATCTCCTTGAATGCGGAAATAAACCTTAGAGGCGTTTTCGATCGCCTCCGTCTTGGCGGCGAGGTAGGCATTATCCGCCGTGTCGATGCGGGTCAATTCCTCCGATCCCCCCACATAGGACTCAAACAGGCTCTCCTTGGAAAAGACGATGGTGAAAGAGCTTGAGGACTTGGCGTCTCCTTTGATCCACTGGGCGGCCGAATACTTGGTCCAATCCGAGAAATAGGTTTCGCAGGAATGGCTGCCGTTCTCCCATCCGCCGGAATCGCACCAAATGCGGAGCCTGGCCAATTGGGCATCGGTTTGGGCATCGAAGAGGACGACGTCGAGGTCCGTCCCGTTCTGCGATTGGTTGCCCGTGTCCTTCAAATTGATGCTGAACTCGATGGACACCTTGTTCCCGCCTTCCAGCGTGTAGGCGTCCGAATAGAAGGAGTCCTTGGTGCCGGGGAGCTGGGCGTAGCGGCTCCAGGCGTCGCTGCCCGCCGTATCCGCCCCCGCGACCGACACTTTGGCGCCGGAGGAGGTGAATCCCCCGCCGAGGCCGCTCCAGGGGGAATCGATGAAGCCGCTCACCGAATAGTTGCTTGCGCTCATCGTAGGCTCGGCAAGCGCGTGCACGGTAGGAGTATGGACGAAGAATGACGCGGCCATGGCGGAAACTGCCAAAGCCGAAACGCTGAGGGCGAAATAGTGTTCCTTCTTTTTCATAGCATCACCTCGAAATAATTATAAAATTTTCGAGGTTCCTCCATCGGTGATGAGCAATTTTACAGCCAATATTTTAAATTTAAAAGAAAGCGCTTTCAATCGGGTACTTTTTGGACGTAAAGAAATTTTGATTCTTGTTTTCGCGAATATTGCTTATGTTTTGTTTTGTTCTGCCCCAAAAAGCGAGACAAAAAGCGAAAAGTGGTTTTTGAATGGATTCGCGCTCTTTAGTAGCCGTTTTTATTAATCAATTTGGAACTTTTTAACCGAAACGCGCCCTTTCGTGATGAATCCACGGCATAGCACATTGATTTCCATTCGCCCTTGCCGACCTGCGCGCACGTAAAATCCGTATTCTCCGCCCGTCAAAGGGACTTCAGAAGGGCCAAGGATCTCCCCTCCCGAAACCTTGATGCTCAGCAAATCGCGGGCAAGAGGGAGATGACGTCCCGTTTGATCCACTAAAGCGGCCCGCGCATAAACGGCATCCCCTTCTTCAATCGACCGATTCGAAAGGGCGAGGCGCAGGGAAGAGGGGACTTGCTCGGCCAGCATCCGCTTGCTAATTACCGCTTTCCCCTCGCGGTAGCCGCGGAAAAGGGTGTCCTTCCACTCCTCTCCCCATACTCCATCCATAGAAGTGAGGCGGAAAACGTGGACGGGGAAGGAGGAAAACTCGGGATCCGGCGGGATTTCCTTTTCCTCTTCCCCTTGGGGCTGATAACTCACCCTCTCGCAGTCGGAGAAAACGTATAAGGGGCAGACGCCGCCGTAATTCCTCTCGCCATAGCCCCAATTCGAGGCGATTTCCAGATAATCCCGCTGGGGGCGGTTTGCCGCGTACGCCAAAGCGGCGAACTTGGGGAGGCGGAAGAGGTCGAAGACCCCATGATGGCATATCTTGTTCCCCGAGCCGAATTGGTGGTGCGTGTTGTAATCGAAGGCGCACCAACCGATCGTGCCCATGATGTCGCCCTGCTTCTTCCCCTCCTCAATCACCCGAAGGTGAAGAAGCATCTGGTTGACCGCCCTCTCTTCGTTGTCCTCTTTTCTCGTCGGGTAAGTGTGCCCGCCGAACTCGGTGACGAGTTCCGGGGCGGGACGCTCCTTTTTCTGCGCATCCTCCGCCGTAAGAAGCGGCTTATTTGGCGTATAGGAGAAATCATTGAAGGTGTAGATGTCCTCAAGAAGCTCCGACCCCTGCAAGAAGCGCACCCCACCCCGAAGGCGGTAGGGGTCCATCCGGTGGACCAAGGCGTTGGTTTTTTGATAGAGCTCGTGGTCGTCTTGGGATTCGTTCACGCGCACGCCCCACATAAAGATGGAGGGGTGGTTGTAGTCGCGGAGGATCATCCCCCGAAGATATTCGAGGCATCTTCCCTTCCAGGCTTCGTCCCCCAGATGTTGCCACCCGGGGATCTCTTCGAAGACCAATAGGCCGATGCGGTCGCATTCGTCCAAAAAGCGCCGCGACTGCGGGTAATGGGAGGTGCGGACGCAGCTGCAGCCATACCGCTTCAATAAATCCGCGTCCAAAGCCTGCATGTTCTTCGTCCCCGCATACCCCACGTAGGGATAGGATTGGTGGCGGTTCAGCCCGACGATGGGGACGGGCTTCCCGTTTAGGAGCAAAGCCCCGTTTCGGAGTTCGATGCGCCGGAAGCCATAGGAAAAGGAAAGCGAATCTCCCCCGCATTCGACGCGCACCTTCTCTAAATATGGGTCATCTGTAGTCCAAAGCTTCTTGGGGCGATAAACCCCGAAGTCGTACTTTCCCGAAGGGGATAGGGGACGCCGCCACATCTTTTTGCCGATGGAAAGCGTGATATCCCCTTTCTTTTCCCCTTCGGTTGGGGCGTCCAAAAGCAAATTGCCCCGTTCGTCCCAGCTTAGATGGGCGTAGGAAAAATAGGGGGAGCCCTTCTCCAAGAGGTGAGCCTCGCGGAAAAGGCCGCCGAAAGTCATGTAGTCCAATAAGCCGCCGAAGGGAGGGATGTTTGCTTGCTCCCTCGAATCGACGCGAATCTCGATCTTGTTTTTGCCATGGACCAAATACGACCCAATGTTCACAAGATGGCCCAAATAGCCATACTCGCCCTTCCCCGCGAAGCTCCCATTGACCCACGCCTCCGCGGTGACCATAAAGCCTTCCAAATAGAGGAGATAGGTCTTCCCTTCGACCGGGTTCAGGGAAAAGTCCTTTTCGTAGCAAGAAACGAATTGGTAGCTCTTCTCCGAAAAATAATCGGCCGGGAGCCTGACGTTCTCATGGGGAAGGTCAACGAGGGTTTTCCTTTTGCTTCCCAGCCGCGAAAGGCGCCAAGAGAAGTTGAACCGTTCCGCCTCCCTGCCGAATGGCCCCTCAACGAATCTCATGGGAAAGGACCTCCTCAAGGGTGGGGACGGACGGCTGGGCGCCCGCTTTCATGCAGGCGAGGCTTGAGGCCAAAGAGGCGAATTCCATGGCCTCTCGGATTCCCTTCCCCTTCGCCATCATGGCGGCGAAGGCCCCCAAGTAGGTGTCGCCCGCCCCCGTGGTGTCTACCACGGAAACAGGATGAGGGGAGATGGCGAAATGCCCATTTTCCCCCGCGTAGACCGATCCTTTCCCCCCTAGGGTGACGATTAGATTCTTTAACCCCTTCTTTTGAAGGATCCCAAAACAGGAAAGGCAGTCCTCTTCGTTCTGGGGAAGGATCCCAGAGCACTGCTCCGCTTCGCCTTCGTTCACGATCAGGAAATCGGAATTCGAGAAAGCCTCGTCGGGGAGGGGGCGCATCGGAGACGGGTTGAAGAAAGTGACCATTCCCTTTTCTTTGGCCCGCTTAAGCCCGTAAAAAGCGTCCTCCGGCTTGTTCTCCAATTCCGTCACGAAAAGGTCGCCTTCTTTCGCGGAGGCTAATCCAGCGTCGATCTCTTCCTCCGTCAAAGAGGCGTTGGCCCCTGGGGAAAGGAGAATGGAGTTATCCCCTTGGACGAGGAGGATGGTGGCGACCCCCGTGGAATCGCTTTCCCGCACGAAAACGTCCCCCACGTCGATGCCTTCCTTTTTAAGAGAAGAGAGGGATTCCTTTCCGAAGAGGTCTTCCCCCACCGCGCCGATTAGCTTCGTCTTCACGCCGAGTCTGGAGCAGGCGACGGCTTGATTGGCGCCTTTGCCTCCATGCGCGGTGAAAAAGCCGCTTCCCATCATCGTCTCCCCCCTTTGAGGAAAGCGAGAGGCCTTCATCACGAGGTCCACGTTGATGGAGCCAAGCACATAAACTGTTTTGTCCATACGTAAATTTTCGTTTCGTTAGGCGGCGAGCACAATTCCATTTTTTGGCCAGCCACCCTATCGATGGAGATAAAACCAAGGCTACCACCAAACATCGTATTTGGTTTGATGGCCGGCGTGCCTAAAGAAAACGCCCGGAAAGGCGATGCCAAAAACCGGTTGCGGTTGATGAAGGGGGCCGCAGGGCCAGAGCTGAGCGCCGTTCAAGCCGGCTTTACGGTTTGCGCTCAGCCGTCAAAGACAGCCCGCCGATCGTCATCGCCGAATCGAACGTCCCGGGAATCTCGTAGCCGATGTTCATGTATTCGATGGAGAGGTCCCCAACCTCGGAATGGGTCAGGAAGCCTTTGCTTTGCGCCATGGCGAGCCCTCTTCCCAAAGAAGAAAGCATGTCCACATCCAAATGATATTTCGTGCCAACTTCCATGCCATCTGGCAAATAGGATTCGGTGGACATGCTGTAGATGAATTGGCTCGTCGCCCCGCTGCCGCCGGCATCGACGTTGCCATATTCCTCGATGATCCGGTAGCGGTAGTCGTACACCGGCACGCCGAACCAAAGGTAATTCCCAGCATCCAAGGTGGAATCGGTGTTGCAGACGAAGTAAATCAGGAATTGGCAGGAATGGAGGCTGGGGTCGTATTCCGCATCGCTCATGTGGTTTTCGATTTTCTCCAGCGTGACGTCGAGCTGGAGGTTGAGACTGCTCACCTCGGATATTTGCACGCGCTGGGCGAGGCCTTCCTCCAAAAGAAGGTGGCACCAAGGGGCCATCGCCACCCGAGGCGCCTCATACTCTTTGGAGGTGTTCAGTTCATAACGGAACGTCCCTTTGCTTGGGTTGACCTCAACGCTTTTGGAGGTGTCACGAAAAACATAGGTTCCGTCTTCCTTTTTCTCGGGAAGAGTTCCCGTGTTTTTGTTATAAACATCCCCAAGGCCATAGGCATCGCCTGCCTGCTGAATCGTCCAGGCGTAACGGCCGTTCTCGTTGCCTCCGTAATAAAGTCTCGACTCTAGCGCCCAATGGTTATCGGGGACGCTGCCGTCGGAGAAGGAGCGGTCCGCCGGACGCACGTTGAATCCATTGGCGAATTTTGGATCGTTGAAGAGTTCCATCTTCCCCGTTTGCGAAGTAGCAGAAGTGGAGGATTGGCAAGCCGCGAGGCAAGCCCCGACGGCCAAGAGGGATAAGGTGAGTCGTTTCATAAAAAACCTCCTATCACATTTTCACGGAGCCGGACGTGAGGCCGGCGATCAATTGCTTCGACCCCACGGCGAAGAGGACGATCATGGGGATGGAAGAAAGGACGTATCCTGCGAAGGGAACGCCATAAGAGATGGTGGATCCGTAATAGCTCGTCAAGGAGACCAAAGTCACCGGCAGGGTCCATAAATCCTGGTCGGTCAGGATCAAGCGTGCCCAAAGGTAATCGCCCCACTCCGCGATGAAACTCTGCAAGAAAACCGTGGCCAAAATCGGCCGGGAGAGGGGCAGCACGAAGTGGAAGAAAATCTGAGGGCCCCTGGCTCCGTCGATCGTCGCGGCCTCCGAGATGCCTTTGGGGATTTGGCGGAAGAAGGTCGTGAAGAGGAAAATCGAGTAAGGGAGCTGTCCGGCGATTCCGGGGAGGATGACGCCCCAGAAGGTATTCAATAGGCCCATCTTCACCACAAGCGAATAGCGGGACAATAACGTCAATATGCCGGGGATCATGATAAGGCTCAAGAAGCCCAGGAAGATCACGCGTCGCCCAGGGAATTCGAAGAAGGCGAAAGGATAGGCGGCCAAGGCGGCGACCACCACGATGCCAACGCTCGTGAGGGAGGTGATGATCAAGGAGTTAGCAAAGGCCCCTTTGACGTATTCCCAAGCCAAGGAATAATTCTCCCAGCACCAAGAAATCGGCCAGCCGAAGGGGCGGGAAAGATCCTCGGTCGGAGTTTTGACGCTTTTGACGAGGAGGAAATAAAGGGGGAGAAGGACTTGGACCACCAGCAAAACGAGAAGGAAGCCGATGATGAGCTGTCCCCCATGGCGTTTCAGCCACGAGAGGAAGGTCCTCTTTTTCTTTCTAGGGGCGAGGTTCATAAGGCGGCCTCCGCTTTCTTCTGCCGGAATTCATAGATGGCGAAGGCCATCGTCAATAGGAAAAGGATGACCCCGACGGCGCTTGCGTAGCCAAATCGGGTCTTGTCGCTTAAAAAGGCGACTTCGTAGAGATAGTAGCCGGGCACGTTCACCGAATTGCTCGTCCCCACGCCCGAGCCGGTGATGATGAGCTGCAGGTCAAAATTCTGTAAGCCCCCGATGACCCCCATGACCAAAAAGTATTTGAGCTGGGGGCGGATTAAGGGCAAATCGATGGACATGAGGCGGCGGAACCACCCACAGCCATCGAGCCGGGCGGCTTCGTAAACCTCGGGCGAAATCCCCTGCAGGCCAGCCAGATAAATCAGGAACCCGGTGCCGCCCACCCAAGGGAAATTCGTCATGATGATGGCGAATTTGTCGGTTTTGAGGGAAAAGTACCAATCCTGCGCCGCGGCCTTGCCGCCGCTGAGGTAAAAGAGCAGCTGGTTGGCGAAGCCGTTCGTCGAAAAGATGATGTAGCGCCAGACCAATATGATGACGATGAAGGGGACGACCGCGGGCACGATGAAGAGGAAGCGCAGGAACGTTCCGAAGCGCCGCGGCTTGAAGGCGTTGAGGAGTTCGGCGAGGAAGATTGTCATCGCGTTGCCGCAGACGATCCCAACCGCAGTGAAAAGGAGGACGTTGGCCATGCAAATCCAGAACACCTTGTCGCTGAAAATTTCCGCGAAGTTGGCGAAGCCGACGAACGATCCCCCCGCGTATCCCCTAGAGTCCGTGAAAGAGGTGACGAAGGCGTCCACTACGGGATATAGGCAGAAGACTGCGCACAAAAGAAAGGCCGGCAGTATCCAAAGATAGGCGGAATAGCGGTATTTCTTCCGTGCCTTATGACGGGGGGCGCCCGAAAGGCTTAGCGCAGTCTTCGCCATTTTCTTCACCAAGAGGTTTCGTCGTATTCATTTTCGATGCGGAGAGCGGCCACCGTCTGATCGATGGTCTTGGCTAAGCTCTTCGTCGCCGAGTCGACGTTGTCCAACCCGTTTTGGATGTTTTGGAGGGTCTTAACGAATTTGGTGTAGTAGCTATAGCCAAGGACGCCCCACGAATTGACCGCGGCCCAATAGACCCGTTCGCCGGAGGCGACCTTCGCTTTGTCCTCGTCATAGCACGAAGCGAGGCTCTTAAGCGCCGGGGACATTTCGTAGTCGGGGTCGGGGTTCAAGGGAATTCCGCCCTTTAAATCGCCAATCAGGCGGTTGTTTTGGCTTTTGGCGGTGAGGAACTTCAGCAAATCGATGCATCCATCCACCGTCCCTTTATCCTCGGCCGACTTGGTGACGAACCAGCAAGTGGCCAGCCCCGCCACCCCACGGAGGGACGGCGCCGCATGCTTCGAATCATCCGCGTCGGAAAGATCGGGGAATGGCATCACCCCCCATGAAAAGTTCATCGCGGAGTTGCCCGAGAGCTGGCGGATTTGGCGGCCGGTTACCTGCAAGAAGGCCAATTCGCCATTCACGAACCCCTCGTGCGCCGAATAGCTAAGGGGAGCCTGCACCTCTCCGAGCTCGGCGCATTTGGCGATGTAATCGCGGTAGCGGTTCCCCTCCAGCGTGGCGCCGTCCCCCAAAGCGTTGAGGGAGGGCTGCCAAATCCCCTTTGCGTAAGCGCGGACGAGCTCCTCTTGGTCCAAGATGCCGTTTTGGCGCAGGACGTCCGCTTGGGGGAGGATGCCGCTGAACATGTTGCTTTCCAAGGCGATCGCGTACCAGTTGTCCGTCGTGGAATAAGCCGTGTACTTCTTTTCGGAGGCATCCGTGGCCGCAGCGGCGTATGCCGTCACCTTCTTGCAGTCGGAGACGAACTCCCCAAAGGAAGAAGGAAGCTCATCGATTCCAGCCTTCTTCAAAAGGTCTTTGTTGTACATGATGCCGACCGGGATCTTTTCCAGCGGAATGGCGTAATAATTGCCGTCGGACGCCATCGTCTGGGCGATCTCCTCTTTTTGGTAAAGGTCGATCCAGTGCTGATTGCCCGATTCATAGGGGTTTGCCGTGTCTTTCAGGTATTTGGTCAGCTCGACGTAATAATCTTTCCCCAAATCCGTGTTAATGACCGTGCCGTTTTGATAGGTGATGTCCGGGGCGGTGTGGTTGGAGAGCTGCGGAACCAAAACGGTCCGGTCCCCGTTGCTCGAGGTCTTGTTGATCACGACCTTGTACTGGGGGTGAAGCTTCATCCATTCCTGGCAAAGGACCTCCAGCGTATTGTAGGGATAAGGGTTGGCGTCCGTCTTCGTCATGGACGCGGTCGTGTTGAAGTTGGAGATGTCGCCTCCGCCGTCGAGGATTATGGTTTTGACCTCGCCGTTGGCGCGTTTGCTGAATCCGCTGCAGCCAGACGCAAGCGTGAGCAAGAGGGGGAGAGCCAGAAGCGTTTTTTGATGGTTTTTCATAATATACCTCCTAAAAAATCAGCCTTGTTTATGCTTCGACGAGACATAAGGGATCAGGCATTCCTCGCCTTTCTCCAAATGAATGGGGGCGGAAGCCTGAAGATCGATTGCCCCCGAGGATTTCAGCAAAAGCCCCCTCCTCGTGAAGGAGCACTCCAAATCGACGCGGTGATAGACGTAATGGAAGCGGAGGCCGGCGAACGCTTTGTGCCAGTGCGGGGCGACTTTGAGACATTCCTCTTCATTGTGGAAGCCGGCCAAGCCGCGAGTGAGAAGAATCCTGGCACCGGCGAGGGCGCCGGCGTGAAGCCCCTGGGCGGCCCCGTGGTAGTAATCTTCGAAGTCCATCAGGCAGCAAGAGCGCCAATCCTCGTAGAAATCGTCTTTGCGGCCCAAGTCAATCGCGCATAGGCCGTGGACGGGATAAGTCAAAGAGGAAGAAGCCTCGCACCTTCTGCGGTAAAAGAGGTAATTCTCGCGGTAATGGTCCTCCATCCCGATGTCGAGGTAGGAGAAAAGCATGAGGACGTCCGGCTGCTTGATGATCTGCGAAAGGTGGTAAAGCCCGGAATGGGCCATCTGGAAGCCAGGCGACCTCCCCTCCTGCTCCGGCAAATTCGGGGCGAGCTGGAAATAGCCATCGAATTGGGGAAGGATACCCCTCCGATCGGGGGAAGGGAGAACGAGGCGGGAGAGGAAATCTTTTAACGAAGAGGCGAAAGACGGATCGATGGGGAAGGAGAGCTCTTGCGCTTTCCGTAAGAATTCCGTCCCGACGAAGCGGACGATGGCGTTGGTGTAGGCGTCGTCATCGATGTAATCGTGGTGCTCGTCGGTCCCCGTGACGCTTCGGAGGTGGTAATGCCCTTCCTCGTCTAAGCTGGCGCGGGAAAGGAAGTAGCGCATCACCTCTTCGATGACCGGTATTCCCTTTTCCTTGAGGAAAGCCTCGTCTCCCGTGGCGCGCGCATAGGCCAGAAAGCCATAGGCGACGTCGGCGCTGATGTGGATCTGCATGCCCGCATGGCGGGCGTACGGCCAGACGTTTTCGTCTCCCCTCACTGAGGAGCAAAAAGCGTATTTGGCGCCCTGATAGCCCAGCGAGGCGGCGATTTCCTTCGCGGCGGGCAGTCGGTCATAACGATAGCAAAGCGTTGCCTTGCTCACCTCGGGGAGGAGGTTATCAAAATAAGGGCGCTGGAAAATCTCGCAATCCCACCAAACGAATTGGTTGTAGCGCTCGCTGGTAAGGTTCTTAGCGGAGAGAGAATGCACGGAGTCATGGCGATTCGCCCCGATCAGGGTCTGGTAATTGGCGTAGCGGAGCATGGCGTCGTTATCGGGGTCATCCATCTGCATATCGACCATTGACCAAACAGCACGATACGCATGACGGTGGGCCGATAGGGCCTCGTCAAACGGCGGCATAGTCGCTTCTTTTTTCTCCCAATCGGGGTCCAGGGAGGCGTAGAAGGAAACCATTTTGTGGAACGCGGCTTTCCTTCCCTTCAGGCGATAGGAGGAAAAGAAGAAGCCGTCTTTCTCATCGTTACCGGCCCAAGCGGCGTCCGAAGAGGAGCAAGAGGCGGAGCATTCCCCCAAGAAACCGTACTTTTCCCCAAAGCCGTAATGGATGCGCCATCCCTGGCCAAGGGTTTGGGAAGAGGATGCTTTGGAAACCTTTTGGCCCTCGGTTTTGACCAAGGTATCGACCCCCAGGCGAACCTCGATGGGGGCGTCGTGGCCCAACTTCTCCACGGAAAGCTCTTGAAGAATCAGGTGATCGTCGGCGAAGGAGGCCCATTTCTTGAAGGTGAAGCGGGTCCGGTTCCCCTTTTTGTCCTCGTAGACGACCCGGCGGACGAGTCCTCCGTCGGAAAAGGTGAAGTGGCGCTCCCAAGAAATGATCTTCGCCGTCCACGGCCGTAATTCTTCGCCATCCGAGAAAAGGCGGATGGCCGTGAAGTCGGAGACGTTGACGCAGCAATCCTCGTATTCGAATTCCTTCAGCTTCTCCTCGTCGAAGTAATAGCGCTTCATGTAGAGATTTTCGGAGTGGGCGTGCGGATCTTCGATGAGCGAGGTGAACAAGCCGCGGACGTAGGTCCCCTGCACCCCGACGTCCCCGAATTCCTCGAAGGATCCGCGGATGCCGAAATAGCCGTTCCCGATGCCGAAAAGCGTTGCGTTCTTCGCCTCGTCTTTGACGGAGTACGAAGTCTCGTGGAAGCCGTTTTTCCCAAGCGGAAGCATCAGAATCCCTCCTCTAGGGCGGCTAAAAGGTTCGCGACGTATTGGCGCGCCAAGAAATCGTTGGGGTGGTTGATCCCGTTGGCGTATAAGTCGACGCCGCGCTTACGCTCGTTGAGATGCTTGGAATAGGTGGTCATGTCCAGGCAGGCCACCCCTTCCCCCAACTCCTCCGCTAATTGCTGGAGGGGAGCCAAATAGTTTTCCTGCCCCGCCGCTTGGATGCTGAGGGGGTTGGCGAGGATGGTGGAGACGAAGACGACTTCCGCCGTCGGAGTCATCGCGCGGATGGAGCGCGCCATGAAGGACATGTGATCGATGTAATCCTCGACGGAGACCCCCATCGTCCCGTCGTTCATCCCAAAGCCCAGGAAGACCAAATCGGGGGAATAGGCGTTCACCGAGGCGTCGATGTTGCTCACCCCGTCTTTGCTCAGCCATCCTCCGACGGAATGATTCTGCATGGTGATGGCCGTGGAGGGATGCCGCTTTTGCAAAGCGTGGGTCACCATCTCCGGATACGTTTCTTGGAAGGGCGCTACGCCCAGTTTCCCGGAGGTGTTGCATCCGGTCATGATGGAGTCGCCGTAAAAGAGGATCGAGAGGGCGCCGCCTTCCTTTAATGCCTTTTCGCTTCGCGGCAGCTTCTTTCCCAAATACGTTGGGATTTCATACTCCCACGCGTCTTCATGCTGATAGGTGACGGCGATCGAGCGCATCACGATTCCGATGCCCTCGGTGAAGGGGATGTTCCCCTCCTTCGCTTGATAAACGGAGATGCCGCTTCCCTCGTCGAAGCCCTTGCCCTGCATGTTTTCCTTCGTGAAATAGGGGATTGAACTTTCGGGGGTGCGGACGATGCGGTTGCCGGAAACGGTGTAGTCGACTCCTTCTTGGTACTCCTTTTCCAGCGTGTAGTCGCGGACGGAGATCACCGTTTTTGGTTCATAGAATAGATTGCCCGAAATCGATCCGTCCTCCCCCTCCACCAAGCAAAGCATCTCGTTATGGACCGTCTTCGTCTCCCAAAATTTCTCCATCATCTCCTTCTCCCCATACTGATAGGCTGCGCCATTCCCCTTCGAAGAGGAGCAGGCAAAGCAAAAGACGGGCAAAAGCAGAGAAGAGAGAATCGTTGCTCGTTTCATATTTCTTTCTCCAGCGAGAGCGAGGCGAGCGTCACCGATCCATCGTAGGTCCCCTCGGCCTCAATCCCGAAAATCATCTGGCAAATCTCCAAATCCTCCCATTTGCTGTTTTTCATGTACCCCTTGGCCTGCGCAAGATGGAAAGTGTCCTTGATATCCTGCAGGCAGGTGTAGGAGAAATTGGCCTCCTGCCCCACTTCCAACGGTTGGCTTAGGAAGCGATGGGAATCGACCAGATGCAAGAACATGTGGGAGGCGTTTTTGTTGCCGTAGTCCTCCGCGTTGTATTCGATTGGCTGCACCATGCGCGGCTTGTCGATCAGGGGAAGCCCATAATGGAAGAAATCGCCGAAGCCTTTGCTCTTGACGTTGAGGTTGCCGATCACGAGATACCAAATCACCTGAAAGGTATGCAGTTCGGGATTGAAATCCGCGGGATCCATGCAGTCTTTGAAAGAGTTAAAGATGATGTCCGCCCGCATCTTAAGGGAGCGGAATCTGCTCAAAAATTCGCCGTCGTAGCTTTGGGCCACCGCGAAATAGGGCCACCCTTCGTTAAGACGACGCGGGGCCTTGTATTCTTTGTGGGCGAAAAGGGAGAGGATTAATTCGCCCCCGGGCTTTCTCTCGACCTTTTTGGAGGCGTTCGCCATCGAATAGGACCGTTTCCCGATCTTCATCGTGATGTCGGTGGCGAGCTGATGCCTCATGAAACATTGCTCCAAAAACCAATCGGGCTCGACGTTTTGGAAAGGGGCTTTGGTTCGCTGGCCGAAGCCGAAGCGATTCAGCGAATCCGGCTCAACGACGGTCTTCTCCTCATATTGGGGGAAGATGCTCCGCTTTTCCGAGCAAAGAAGGAACCCGTGCATGAACGTCGGGTCGCGGACGATGTCAATCATCATAGTTCTGCCTCCAAAGAAATCGTTTGAATCGAAGCCGAAGCCTCATAAGATCCGGGAAGCTCCCAGCCGAAGTTCATGTAATTGGCATATAAAGGCCCATCGGGAGGGAGGATTTTGTTCTCCCTGGCATAAGCAATCGCCTCTTTTGCCTTTGGCAGGAGGTCGAAATCAACGGAATACTCCTTCCCGATTTCCACCGGAGAGGGGAGGTAATCGCGACTGTCTAAATTGTAAATCAGGCGATTGGTGCTTCCGGGGTTCCCCACATCCAAAAAGGCTGCCTTTTCTTCATACGGAGTACGGCTATCGAAAAGGGGGATGCCGAGCCAAATAAAGTTTTTGCCCGCAGGGGAATAAGGCCCCTTCTGGGGCTGAATGGTCAAATACCAAAGTAATTGCGCCGCGTGGAGGCTGGGATCGAAGGATTCCCGGTCGAAAAGGACGCACTTTTCAATCGAGAAGCGAATCTTGGCGCGGAGGGAGGAAAGCTCTTCTATGTTAGGAGAAGCTTCGAAATCCTGCTCCAAAAGGAAGTGGCTCCACGGGGTTTTAGACGAAGCGCGCGGGGCGTGGTAAAGAGCCTGATATTCTTTATGGGAATCCAAGCTCATCGAGAAATGGCCGTTTTGCGGGTTCCAGGCGAACCGGCGGGATTCGTTCTCCCAAACCATTTCCTCCCCTTTTCGGTGCGGGGCAACTTGGGAGAAGGGAAAAGGGGTCCACCACTGTGCCACCCACCAAAGAGGCTTTTGCCTATTTTGCGGGAACGGCGAAACGATTTTTTCCACCCAGCGGTCGTGGGCGGAAGGGTCGGGCCCCTGCAGATAGAATCCGCGGAGGAAGTTACGATCCCCGATAAGTTCCATCTTCTTTGCCTCCTCAAAGCAGGGCCGTCAAAGAAAAGTCTTGAACGGTGGAAGTAATGGCAAACGACCCGGGAAGCTCCCAGCCGAAATTCATGTAATTGATCCGGATGCGCGAGGCGTCGGCCCCGACGAGGCATCCGTGGGTCTTTCCATAGACGAAAGCTTCGCGTAAATAAGGCAGGATATCGAAGTCGATGGTGTAATCCTTGCCTAATTCGATGCCCTTGTTTTCGCTTACGGGCAGATAAATGTCGTTGGCGAGGGAGTAAATCAATTTATTTGTCGATCCAGTGACGCCGGAATCGATGTTCTTGTATTCCGCGATTCTCTGATAGCGATAGTCGAATAGCGGTATGCCGAACCACATATAATCGCCATCGGTGCCCTGGTCGGTCTCCCCCGAGTCAATGCGGTTGGACAAAGTGAGGTACCAAAAGAGCTGGGCCGTATGGAGGCTGGGGTTGTAATGCTCCGAGTCGAGCAGATCGCATTGGTCGATGCGGAAGCTGACCTTCGCGGTCAATTTTTTCAACTGCGTCAGGCTTGGCGCGAGGGCGAAAGAGGATTGCTCAATCAGGAAATGCGACCAATTTTGAGAAGCCGAGCTGCGCGATCCGCCAAACTTCTCCTCATATTCCGTGTAGCTGTTCAAATGCATCGTCATCTTCCCGGCGCCTGGGTAAATCAGGCAATAAGAGGATTGGTCTTCATAGCGATAGGCGTCGCCTTCCTTGCTCTCCACGGCGTTTTTGAAATCAAACGGATCCCACCAGCGAGCCATCGTCCAAATCGGATCGGATGAGGTTGCGGTCCCTCCATAGTCGAGATGGCGGACAATCGGGCCGCCGTTGACCGTCGTCCATTCCCTTAAGTGGAATCCGGTGGAGAACGAGCGATCGCGAATCAATTCCGCATCCGTTTCCTCCAAAGAAGATTCTTGGGAGTCGGAAACGGAGGAAAAATCGCTGGAGGAAGAAAGGCGGTCGCTTTCGCTTTTCCTAGCGGAGGAAGCAGAGCTTTCCGTGCAAGAGACAAGAGCGGCAGAAAGAAGAGTCGCCCAGCGAATAAACGAGTCCTTCTTCGAAAAAAGAATCATCTTTTTAAACCTTTGCTCCCATTATAAATGGAAAGAATATTCGGAAAAAGAAATGACCGAAATATTGAAAATGAATCACTTTGTTGTAGCATTTAATCGCATTCAATCAAAATTTCCTATGTATAGCATTGAGAGACAGAACAAAATAATCGAAATCCTTCAACAAAAGAAATCGATTTCCGTGCAAAAACTGACCGAAATGCTCTTCATTTCCCCCGCCACTGCGCGTCGTGACTTGGCGGCCTTGGAAAAGAAAGGCGTCTTGAAGCGGACGTTCGGCGGAGCCGTCCTCACGGATCCAAATTCCACCGAAGGGTCGATCATCATCCGTCAGCAGATGATGGTGAAAAGCAAGCGCATCATCTGCGAAAAGGCGGCCGCGTTACTCCGCAACGGAAATTCGGTTTTCCTCGACAGCTCCTCCACGGTGGCGAACATCGTCCCCTTTTTAAGCGACTTCCGTTATCTTTTGCTCGTCACCAACGGGATTCATATCGCCTCTCAATTGGTGAATGGCACCGGCGACTTCCGCGTGATTTTGATTGGCGGGGAAATCGTGACGAGAAGCAACAGCACGATTGGCCCGACCGCCATCCAATCCTTGGGCGCGTTCCATTGCGACATCTGCCTTTGCTCTTGTGCCGGGATTGATATCGCCAACGGCGTTTCGGAGCTTGATGTAGAGCAAAGCGAAATCAAGCAAATGATGATGGCCCGCAGCACCGTCAAAATCCTTCTGGTCGACTGCTCCAAATTCGGAAAGACCTTCTTCTCAAAAACCTGCGACATCTCCGACTACGATGTGATCATCACCGATCAAAAGTCTCCGAAAGAATTCTTGGACTACTTTAACGAGCACGACATAAAGCTCATTTGTTAAAAAAACGGCCCTCGATAAGGAGGGCCGTTTATGGTTGCTGGGCTAATTAGTCTTTCTTGCGGCGATAGAAGAGCAGGGCGCAGGCACCGGCGAGCGCGGCGACTCCGAGGAAGGCGCTGCCAACGACGGTTCCACCGCATCCCTTGCTTTTCTTTTTCGGCGCGGCGGCTTGGAAGGCGATGGTGATGGTCAGGGATCCGCCAGCGGTCGTAACGACCAGCTGCTGATTCCCCGCGGAGGTGACGCCAGAGAGAGCATTCGCCTTGACGGTGAGGGTCTTCGTCCCCTCATCGTAGGAATATTGCTCCTTGGTGAGTTCTTTCCCGCCGAGCGTCAACTTCGTGATGGCCTCTCCCTTCGTGTCGAGGCTGATTTTCAGATCCTCGTTCGAAGAGATGGTGTAGTTGGTGCTCGTAGCCGAAGAAGTCGGAGCTTCATGAGCGGGTTCCTCGGCCTTCCGGAGGGAGGCGGCGAAGGGATTGTTCCCGTTGATTTCGGTGATGTTCATCACGAAGGGATCGGACTCATCGGTGCCGTTGGTGCCGATGTAGAGGTAGCCCTCTTTATTCGCCAGGGCGGTCTTGATCTTGGTCGCCTTGACGTGGTCGGTATCCATCTTGTGGCCGTTGAAGGAAGGCACCCAATAGGTTTCCGTCACGCCGGAGATGGTCGTTTCCTCTTCTTCGAAGGAGATGCTCAACGTTTTGTCGAAGGGGATGTCCATCTTAGTCGGAAGCTCGGCGTCGAAGAAGCGGTTGCAGGTGAGGGTGTTGACGTAGGCGTCGACGTTGATGAGGGACTGCCCCACGTTCGCACGTAAGAGGAAGAAGACGCCCTTGTTGTTTTGGACGCTGTCGTCCTCGGCGGTGCTGAAGTAGCCCGGGTGCTCCATGATGCCGATGCTCATCCAAGCACCATCCGTTTTGCTCCACTTCGCCACGTCAATCGTCATGCTGAAGTGAGAGGAGCTTAGCTTTTCTTTCTGATAAATCAGGGCGTTGGTCTTAACGACGTCCAGTTGGCTGTCACCCCAGAGAGTTCCGGCGCTGACGTAGCTCATCGCATCTTCGCTGCGAACCGTGTACCCGCGTTGACCGAGAAGCCACCCTTCGGAAGGGGCCTGGCACTTGGCAAGAAGCGCGGTGCCGCTAGCGATCTTCTCGGATTCGGCAGCTTGCTCATCCTCCGAAAGGTAGGAAGCGTATTTGCTGAGAATCAGATTTTTCAGGCGCAGGGCTTCCGCGACGGCGGTTCCGCTGGAGAGGTCAGTGCAAGCGGAGACGTAGGCAGAGACGCTATTGCGATAAAGGAGAGCGGCCGCGGCTTGCAGGGTTTCGTAGGCTGCCTGATACTCTGCGTCCGCCGCTTCGATCTCGGAGTTCTGCTCGTCCGTGAGCCCCGTCAGAGCGGTCACGGCGTCCTTGCGCGTCAGAGCTTCTTGGCTCTTCGCGATGGCGGAATCGACGTTGGTTTCGAGGGTCATGTCCGAGGCGACCGCGGTTTTGAAAGCCACCACGGCATCCTTGTAATCCGCGATGACCGCATCATTTCCTAAGGCGATCGTCGCCGCATCGATGGCCGAGGAGGAGGCATCGTAAGAGCCCTTCAGATAAGTTTGGTCATACGAATATAACGAGGTGAGATCGATCTTGGAGCGAATCGCTTTGGCGGCGTTGAGCTTTTCGATGGTTTCGAGGCCATCGGCGACGGCATCGGCGAGAGAGGTGACATAGCCCTTCTGAATCGTGTAATTGCCGCTGGCTCCGTAATAAACCTCGTCTTTCGCATCCCCAAGGTTCGAGATGACGACGTGATCAAGAAGGGAGGGGCTGCCGTTCATCACGCCGGAAGCGACATAAATCTGAGAAAGATCAGAGCCGGCAGGGAAGGCAGCAAATAACGTGCTTTTAGGGATGGTGTAGGAATTCGCGTTCACCGTCACGATCTCGTTGTCGCCGCTGGATTGGAAGGTCAGCGAGATCTCGCCATCCGAGACGCCGGTCAACTCCAATCCCGTGTAAGCGGAGTTTCCACTCCAAGCGGTAGTCGGCCATTCCGTGCCGGTGATGGAGGTGTTGTGAGCCCCCGTGGATAAGGTGAGGCAGTAATTGGCGCCATCGAGGGGGGAACGAACGAGGTCCATTGACAGGTACGCCCCGTTCCCATCGATATAAGGATCTTGTTTGGAAGTGGAAAACATCAGCAAGCCAGTGTGATTCTGGGCCATGTCGGAGAAATTGAAGCTGACGGTGAACTTCTCCGTTAGGTCAAAGGAACGCGTGAAAGTCGCGCGCTGACCATAAGCGGAGGGGAACGTCATGGCGTAGGTTCGATCCCCCGTGCGCAAGGTGCCGACCTGCGTCCCCGACCCCTGGGTTTGAAAGGGGACGGAAGGATCCAGCGACCCCTGATCGGGCCACGTTCCGGCATAAGGCGCCTTTCGGATTGAGGGCGTGTTGGTAGTCGTGCCAAGCGCCAGCAAGGCGGAGAGAGCACATACGGCAAAAGTCGAAAGCATACTCATGATTCCTTTCTGTAAGATGAAAGCCCTTACAACTCGATTTTAGAAGGGCGCCTTTGTTGAGTAAATAGATGACACTCATCTTGATTAAGATTAATTTCGGTCATAAATTTAATCAAAATTAATCATTAATAATCAATGCGAAAAAGAAAAAGAAATCGATTAAATACGCATTAAAACTATATTTTTAAAAACTCATTCGCGCAGATAGTTAGTCACAAAATGCGAAAAAATTTTATAAGCGAATGGAAATATTTCTAAAACAATCAAAATGATGCGAATTCGCGATTCGATTGTTTCGCCCTACCGATTCGCTAGCGGAGGGAGAGATAACAAGTCCGATAAAGAGGAGACGGAATAATCCGCGTTGGGATCCTCGCGCGATGGGCCGACCCCAACCGTGACAAAGCCGCCGCGCTTCCCCGCCAGAAGGCCCGCCGAAGAATCCTCCACCACTAACGCATCTTTTGGGAGGATGCCAATCGCTTGAGCGGCCTTTAGGAAAACTTCTGGATTCGGCTTGCTTTCATGGACCATAGTTCCATCTATCACCGCGTCGAACGCATCCGTCAAAGCGGTTTTTTGTAAAATAAAAGGAGCGTTTTTTGAGGCAGACGCCAAAGCCAAACGGCATCCCCGTTCACGAAGAGCTAAGAGAGTCTCTCGGGCGTCAGTCGAAACGTCTTTTGGGCCCATTTTTTCTAAGAATGCACGATAGTAACGGTTTTTTCTTTCAGCGAGTTCTTCTTTTTCCTGATCCGTATAAGGACGGGTGGCACGTTCGAGCAAAATGTTGACGCAGTCTTGGCGGGAAACGCCGCGAAAACGGAGATTGAATTCCTCGTCAAAGGGGATTCCTTCTTCCTCGGCGAGCCGCTTCCACGCGAGATAATGAAATCGATCCGTGTAGACAATGACCCCGTCTAAGTCAAAGAGAATCCCGCGCATTGTTTATCGCCCTTCTTTTTTTGTTATCCTAGCCCGCGCTAAGTTTGCTTGTCCAATTGCCAAGGAAAACCCCTAGGCGCGAAGAAAAATTTGACGATGAGCCTGCCCCATTTCTCAAGGGAACATAAATTTATTCGATGAATAGAGTATTTTTCAATTTAAAAGGGAAAGCGATTTTTATGCTGAATGGCGTTGGCAAAAAGAAGCAAAGAAAATGATTGGGTTTTATCGTTTTAGAAAAGAATAACCCCATTGTTTTCGACCGAATTCGTTTTGGGAAAAGATTGCTTTCGATGGTTTGGCGTCGTGCGGTGAAAGTCAATCATTTGGCCGCCAGAGGACGACTTCGTTGCCGTCCTTGTAGGGGTAATGGAAGTTGTATCCCCCGATTTTCTTGACCTCCGTCTCGGCGGGCAGGGCCAAAAGATCCGTGAACCTCACGGCGTAGTAGCTTTCGTAATGGCCGCAGTAGACGGCGATGGAGACCTGCTCTTTCTTGACGCCTTCCTTTTGGTATTCCGGATCTTCCGCGATGGAGAGGAAATAATCGTTCTTGATGCTTTCGGCGACGCTTTCGTCCAGGGGATCGAGAGACTTGATCTTCCCCTCGGGGGCGTCGATCTCCTTCCCTTCGTCGTCATAAATCCGATCGCCGTTATTGCGGTAGCAGACGTTGAGGAGGTCGTCGTCGCTTAAAGCGCTTAGTTTCTCTTCCAGCGTGAAGAAGGTGCCGACGCCAGCCGCCCCGCCGTCAGCGGAGGAAGAGGAAGGGGCTTTGGAGTTGGAGCACGCGGCGGCGAATAGAAGGGGGATAAGCGCGATAAGAAGACGTTTCTGCTTCATTTTGGCATACCTCCTGCAAAGGCAAAAGTTCGATGCTTTCCGAAAATGTGCCTTGTCTTTTTTTCTTATTTAGCACGGCTTCTTTTTTTTGTAAAGGAAAACTTAAAAATTAAGGCGTCCTAAACGAACGTTCGGAAGCTTCCCAGGCGTCCAAGCGTTCCCTCGTTGTCTTGCCTCGCCAAATCGAAGGTTCGGCAGATTTGCCATATCACTCCATATTTGCCGAAATCAGCAATGAATCTATTCTTTTTGACTATAAATCGATTCCTTTCAAGGCAGAGCCGATCGAAAAATGGTGTTCTGCGGCGGCCTTTGGCTATAGGTAGAAGAACGCTATAATGCGAGGCGAAAGAAGGGGAAGCATCGTGACCATCGAAACGGAGAGGCTGCTATTGCATCCCTTTGAGGAAAAGGACGCCGCCGACGTGCTGGAGTACTTAAGGAAGCCCGCCGTCAACTGCTTCGCGGATATGAAGCTGGATTCCCTGGAGGAGGCGAAAGAAGAGATGAGGAGGCGCTCCCGCGAAATGGAGTATCTTTTCGCGATCGTCTTGAAAGAATCGAACAAGGTCATCGGCGAGATCGACGGCTACCCCGAATCGGGCGACCCGCATGACCCCTCTTCGGCGCGGGACACCTTCAGCCCCTGCTGGATGCTGAATCCCCTCTACCAAGGGCATGGCTACGCCTATGAGGCGGCCCACGCCTTCTTCGAATATCTCTTCGCCCAAAAAGGCGCGCGACGGATTTACGCCTACGTGGAGGAGGACAACCTCCCCTCCCAAAGGCTGTGCGAAAGGCTGGGGATGCGCCGGGAGGGGCTTTTCAAGGAATTCGTCTCCTTCGTCAAGAACCCCGACGGAACGCCCCATTACGAGAACACCTGCCAATACGCCATCCTGAAGAAAGAATGGGATGCCCTGCGTTCCTCGATGAAAGGCAAATAGCTCGACACGCTTTCCTTTACGAATTTCCGTATGAAGGACTTTCTTCTTTTTTATCTACTCTTGAGTTATTTACTCTTGAGTAGATAACGTTTGTAATCTTTAAAAATTGCCTCTGCATGAGCGTTATTCTATAAATAGCAAAAAAAGAAAAACCGAGCATTTTTGCTCGGCTCGCAATCGTTTGGCGGGGAGGTACATTCTCTATGCGAACACTTTTCAGCTCTTCAAGGGGTATATTTGCCTCGATTTTCTTGCCAAAAACGTTCGCCGTGACCAGCATTCTGCCGTCTTTGTAGAGAACGACTTTGGATATGAATGTGGAAACGAAGGCTTTTCTATCTACATCGTTGCTGATATCTATCGAGCAGAATTCCTCCAAAGCCGCCTTGATTTCCTCTTTCGTGTAGATTCTGTGGCGAAGGTTTTCCCTCGCCATCTTGGTCTCAAGGTCTTCCTTCTCGGCCTCCAGCTTGAGGAGGGCGCCCTGCGTGGTCTTCGTGAAAATACCTGCCTCAATCGCCTTCTCGATGTTTGCGATTCTCGTATTCACATCGTCGAGGCTCCTCTTGATTGAGGAAGTCTCAACCGTGTCGTTGGCTTGTGCTTTGTATAGGTAATCGGCAACGTATTTCGAGTTCTCGTTCTCAGAGAGGATTTCCTGAATGGCCCTTATGGCGTATGCTTCGACGTCTTCCTTCTTCCATCTCGGAGCCTTGCACTTGTGGTGAATTCGGCCGTTGCAGGTGTAGTAGGAATATAGCCTCTTGTTCTTGCTCGTCCCTGACTGGCCGACGAAAGGGCATCCGCATTCCCCGCAGAAGAGTTTTCCGGCCAATGCGTATTCGACATCAGCCCTGAAAGCGCCGCCTTTGTGTTTCTTCTTTTCGCGCCTTTGCTGCGCTCTTTCCCAAGTCTCGTCGGAAATCAAGCGGGGGATGGCGTTCTCGTTTCTCTCCCCATCGCACTTCAAAACCCCGATGTACCTTTCGGCGAGTATCGCCTTCTCGATGACCTGGTGTGAAATCTCTCTCCCGTCCGACCATCTCATGCCATTGGCCTTCAGGGTTCTCGCGATCTCCGACATGTTCTTGCCCTCATAGGCGTAGAGGCGGAATATCTCCTTCACGGCCACGGCCTCCTCATCGTTAACGACGTATTTCCCGTCCACTATGGAATAACCAAGAGGCCGATATCCGCCGATGAAATTGCCTTTCTTGACCGATTCCCTGAGACCTCTCTTGACCTTCACGGATAGTTCTGCAGAGTAGTATTCGTTCCATCCGTCGCTCACGGACTCCATCATGATCCTCTCAGGTCCTTCGAGGTTTGCCTCGGTCGCCGACAGGGTCTTGACCCCATTGGCATCGAGGATGGTCCTGTATTTGTTGGCGTCGTATCTCTGCCTAGCGAAGCGGTCGCTCTTCCAGTAGAGGACGTTGCCGAACTGGCCCGAGTAGGAATCGCTGATCATCCTCTGGAAGTCGGCGCGGCCATCGTTCGTGCCCGTCTTGGCGCGGTCGATGTATTCGCCGATGATGGTGAGGCCATGGCTCCTAGCGTATTCCTGACACCCTGCCCTTTGACCTTCTATCGACTGCTCAGTCTGGTTCTCGCTCGAAAAGCGGAGATAGAGCACGCATCTTTTCATGACCTCGGGCGGGAGGGCTTTCTTCTCTTTCTTTTTCATATAAGTTTGTCTCCTTGTCTTTCATGCGGCGGCGATGCTTTCGCCTCCTTTGGTGTTCGGTATCTGCACGACTTTCGGCATCTCCGTCAAGGCTATCTCGGGGTGGAAGGTGGCGAGCTGGATGTCTCTTGCGATTACCAGCGAGAGTATCTCCCACGTCATTGTGTCTTGAGGGTCATCCCTCCCGCTCAAGTCTCCGCCCATAGAGTTCACCAGCTCCTTAGCGAAGTAGAATATGCTCGAGGTCGAGGGCATCGTCTTTCTGTGGCTTCTGACCTCCTTTTCTAGATCCGCCTTCTCCTTCTTCCAGTCGAGCCTCATGCCAACCTTGGCTTTGAATTCGTCTTCCTGCATGGCGGAGAAGAGGTTTTTTGCTATGCCCCGTCCATAGGTCTCGCGCTGCTCGGCCGATCCTTCGCTTCTGAGCTTTCCGCTTTTTGTGATCGTCGTCATCGGCACCATCGCAAGCTCGTCTTTCTCGTCTATCATCTCCATCGCCTGAATCTCTTCCTTTTTGTATTCTCCCATCCGTTTCCTCCTTGTTTTTTTGTATTCTTTCCGTCCCCGAATCGGGTATCCCGATTGCATCCGTCGGGGTTCGGGATTTCTAACTTTTAGAACATCCCGTTATCCTGTCCCTAATAATCGGGCCGAAGGCTACATCTCGAAGTCCTTCTCCGATTGCTTACGATGCCTCTCCCATTCGCCCATCCTGGCCTTCCATTCGCGGTAGGACCTCTCCTCCGCCTCGATGGCCTTCTCCCTGTAGTAAAGGGCCTCCTCGAGGGCCGAAATCGCGCTGCGCATTCTGATCCTTTGGGCCTGCTTGGGATGGCTTGATGACTTCAGCATCTCGGCTTCTTCGTCTCTTTTCCTGACCAGTATCCCGATGATCTCGTTCGCCATCCTCCGATGTAGATTCGTCTCGAACTTCGGGGCGTAGAGGTATGGCTCGGGATTTAGCTTCTGCTTAAAGCATGTGTCCCTTATCGCTTTGTCTCTCTCCTTCATCTCCTCAAGATGGGGCTTCAGCCTGGACTGAAACTCCGGGCTTCCTTGGATGATGTCCACGGCCTCGTCCACGAGGGATCTTAAGGCTCTCATGTTGTCGGACAGATAGGCTGTCTTTCCCTCGTACGGGATTCTCCGGTAAAGCTCCAGCAGAACCGATTTGAGTCGGGAATCGCCATCGTTTCCGTTTCCTTCCACAAAGTTTCTGGTCTCCTCCATGGCGATCGCCCTCGCCCTCTTGGCGGATTCCATGGGCCCCACGAAATAGTTCTCAATCGACATCTTGAAGCCATTCACGGCCTTGATGGGGATCTTGCCTCTTCTGTATTTCCTGCCTTTGGTCTTGCGGTCGTAGAAGGTCGGGTCCTTCTCGAAGAAGAACACGTGGCAGTGACGATGTTGGGTGTTGGTGTGCATGCCGGCGGCCCATATGACATTCTCGGGGTCGAGGTTCATCCCCTTGAAGAGTTTCGGCAGATTGGATTTCAGCATTTCCATGGCGTCTTCCGCCGTCTTGAGATTCCGCTTACCATAATTCTCCTCGAAGGAGACCACCAGATCCCAGATGCAGCTCTTGGTCGAGCGGAGCTTCTTCCGAAGTTCTTTCTTGTCGGCGTCGCTGAGCATCCCGTTCCCCCAGAAGAGGCCGGACGATTTCTCCTCATTGCCTGCATAGTCGATGTAGTCCCTGACTGCCTTGTCGCTTTTGATGCCCTTGTCGATGTAATTTAGGTAATCATCCTTCTTGCTCGAGGAATAGAAGTCGCGCCCCTCGCTCCCGACCTCGTAGTAACGGATCCTCGCCAAGACGTTAGGCGTCGGCATAGCTCCTCCTCACCTCCGAAAGCTTCCGCGAGAGATGGGTCGGTAGGCCGTCGTACCATCCTTTCTCAAAATAGGAAATGGCATCCGGATCTCCGCTCTGCAGGGACAAAAGCATCCCGACCGCGTTGAACGTCTCGCAGAGCAGCTGCCTGTAGACGGCGTTCTCCGCTTTCTCCCTCACGAACTCCGACGACAGGGAATCTAGTTTCGTTAAAACTCCATCCAGTTTTCTCGCCATCGATTCGGCATCCTCCTTGCTCGTCAGCTCATTCTTCCTTGCTCTTGCATCCAGGGCCTCGGAGCAGAGCTGGGTTATGTAGGCGCTCTTGGTGCCCGAATAGCTTGTCCTCTCCAGATCCTCCGTCATCTTCTTCTCCACAATCGGATCTAGGCCGTTGATGGTGATGTACCTGAGATCCATCTTCTTTGCATTTTCGCTCAGACTCTCTTCCTCCTTTTCCGAGGGCTTTCCTATCCCCTCACATATATCTGGGAAATAGGAGGGCTTTTGGCCCCGAAAAGTTTTGAGGAATGAGCCAAAAAGGCAAACTCCTCCCCTCACTATAAATACCGAATTTCACCCATATACTTAACCTATTTTCTTTTGAAAAGTTTCACGGCATCGAAAAAAGTCCGAAGCTATCGGGGCTTCGGGCAATCAATTTTCCTGAGATTTCTCTTGACAGAAACGGTTTTTGAAAAATCAGATGGGCCTGTTGTCCTTGTCGTGCACCTTCAAGGACTCTAACCTCTTGAGATTTTTCCTATAGGCTTTCTCGTTCTTCCTCTTGAGCCTCTTCTTCTCGTCCATCAAGATGATGTACTGCTCATAGTCGTGGCAGGTGAGCTTTCCGGATGGGTCTCTTTCCATCTTGAAGTCGTCCCACGTGTAGGAGCGGAACCCATAGGAATCATACCTTTTGTAAAGGAGTTCCATCGTCGGGCTTCCGATCACGGGGTCAACCTTTACCGACCAGGAGTAGAGGTTCCCTTGCTGCCTTCCAGTCTCAGAGAATGCTGGAGTTGTTGTTATTGTCCCCTCTTTCTCCAACTGGCGGATAATTCCCTGGATGGTACGGTCGCTCACGCCGAGTCTTTCGGCAAGGAAGGAGACCTTGATTGGGCCTTCTCCCCCATGCATCCGAATGTAATTAGAGACAATGGAAACCCTTTCGTCTGGAGTAGGCTTACGAAGTTCCCATAAAGGAACTCCATCCTCCTTCCCGACTCGGACATAGACGAAGCCATGATGGTTCTTAGGCGGATTGTAGTCTCTTATCTGACTCGGATTATCGTTTCTCATATCATTCTATAGATTTAACGTAGTCGATGAACCGCTCAACCGTCCATATTTTTGACTGATGTGAAGAGGGGTATGTCGAAATATATTTTTTGGGGACGACAAGCGTGAGCTTTTCGTAGTCCATCTCCTCCAGCTGAGTTTCGGATATTCCCTGCTGAAGGGTGCAAAGGAACTTTTGCCTGTCCCGCACGCGGTTGGCTTCGTTGAGCACCTGTCTCCAGCGGTCTTTGCAAGTCGTCTTTGCCCCCAATGTAACGATTTTCTCGACTGGAAAATTCGGGTCATGATAGGCGGCTGAAGAGGGAAACACAAAATCGCTCGTTTTGTTTCCCTCAGTTACAACCTGAGGTTCAAAGGAAAGGCCGTAGTCAGAGAAAATGGCCCCTAGATGGTTCTCCAAGCTTTTTCCGGCTCTGCTCTTTCGCCTGTTCATCAGCTGAGCTGCCAGTGTCTCAAAATCATCAACATTTGTGAATCCATGGCTGATTTGCGGCTGATACACCTTATCTTCCAAAGCCCGATAGAGCTTGAATTCCACGTCAGTCCAATCGACTATTTCGTCATCCGGGGATATTACGTCCGGATGAACCGATTTGAAGATTTCTCGGGCAGTCTTCGACATCGTTCTTGAGTCCGGGAAATCGACATATCCGGAAATCACCCGCATTATCTCATCGTAAAGCGAGTCGGAGGGGTTCCCTTTGAATTCTATGAGGTCATTCGTCTCGGTCGGGGAAATCCCGATTGAGTCGAGGAAATCTTGGATGCCCTCCTCCTGATCGAGGACGAACGCCGAATAGGTTTCATCCTGATTTTCGGTCAAGACGAAAAGGGAGCCGATGTATTCGGGCCTTAAATAAGGGAAGCCGCGACCAAATCTTGTGATTCTGTATTCGTTTCTTGTTCCTTGGCCATAGTAGATGAAGCGGCTTTGGGTGGTTTGGCCGTCCATCCAATGTATGTCGACGAATTTCTCTTTGTTGAGGCCTTTCTTGCCCGGCTCGTCGAAAAGGATGGGGATTGCGGGCTTGGATACATATATGCCGCACTGGTGGGCGCCTGTCGTCCCAGTGTCGTTGGCGGAAAGGAATTTGCAAAAAGCCCGCTTGCTCTTCTTCACGGCATCCAGCGCTTCCTCTACTCCGGCCATGTCACCTGTCTCCTTCCTTCGCTCTTTTGTCCAGCTCAATCATCTTTTTGGACACGAGCTCAGCGACGTTCTCAATTAAAGGCACGACGACGGAATTCCCGAATTGCTTATAGGCCTGCCCGTCTGAAACGACGATTTTGAAATCTTCCGGGAAGCCCTGAAGCCTAGCGCACTCGCGCGGGGTTAGCCTCCTTGGATTCTTCCCCTCCTGCTCAATCAGAATTTCGGATCCGTCTTTGTAATATCGCGCGCTCAGGGTCCTCGTGATCCCGTCGGGCTTTGCGATGCCATAGCCGAAGCCGTTCCCTTTTGCCTTGTGCTTGGCCGCATAAGCCTGAAGATAGGCCCAAAGCTTGTCAGAAAGGGTGTATTTCTCATCGACTTCTGGCTCCAAGATATCCGCCAAAACGGGCTTGGGCTGTTTGGGGGTGATGTCGAACGCGAAGTCTACGTCCTTCCCGTAACGCTCCCTGTCGAAGCCGACGATGATGATCCTCTCGCGGTGCTGGGGGACGAAATTCTGGCCGTCCAGGATTTTGTAAAAGACCTGATAGTCGAGCTCTTCCAAGCTTTCGCGGATGACTTTGAAGGTGTTGCCGTGGTCGTGCGATTCGAGGTTCTTCACGTTCTCGAGCATGAAGGCCTTCGGCCGCTTGGCCTTCAGTATCCTGCACACGTCAAAGAAAAGGGTCCCTTGGGTCTTGTCGGCGAAGCCTGTCGCCCTGCCGAGCGAGTTCTTCTTTGATACGCCGGCGATGGAGAAGGGCTGGCACGGGAAACCGGCGACCAAGATGTCGTGGTCGGGGATGGAGTTTTCGTCGACCTTTGTGATGTCACCATCGGGCATCTCGCCGAAGTTGGCCTGATAGGTCTTCTGACAGAATTTGTTCCACTCGTTCGAATAGACGCATCTTCCGCCCGCCTGCTCATAGGCGATCCGCATTCCGCCTATGCCGGCGAAAAGATCGATGAAGGTGAACTTGCACCTCCTCTTGCGGGGCTCTTTTACCTGCTCGCTTAGTTTCTCGGTTAAAATATCAGACACGGCATCTTGTATGGATGCGCCGTTTTTGCTGGAGTAGTTGCTCAGCGAATTATATAGTTCTTTGTCGAGCCGCACATGGATTTGTTTTTCTTTGCTAGGCATTTTCTTGTACCAAATTAATCCCAGCACTATTATTCCACATTAATGCATAATTTGCAATGATAAAGCAGGGACTTGATTCAATCATTGTTTGACCGTCTCGCTTCCGCTTTTTTAATCGTCACTTCTTCAATCATCAACAAAAAAATCATCCTTTTTCAGGATGACTTTTGTTGTGTCGCATCTCTTTTGGGTATGATCCCTTCAACTACGATGCACTCTCGACACACATAGAGTGTTCGCAGGAAACTTCGATGGCGGAGAAACAGGGATTCGAACCCTGGCTGGGGCATGGCCCCACTATCGGTTTTCAAGACCGACCCCTTCAGCCGCTTGGGTATTTCTCCGCGCTTGGTGGTCCATCGGCGTGCTGCCCGCCGGACCTAGGCCTTATAAGGACCCCGCTCTCCTGCTGAGCTAATGGACCGCAGAAGATTATAAAGCAAGGCGGCGCGAAAGCGAAACGCCGCCTTGCCTTCTCGCGAAAATCGCTTATTCCTCGGCCAGCCTCTTCCCGAGGACGACCCCCATGACCGAGGCCATCATGAGCCCCCTCGTCCAGCCCGAGGAATCCCCCAGGCAGAAGAGGTTGGCCACGTTGGTGGTCAAGGATTTGTCCATCTTGATGCGGTTCGAGTAGAACTTGATCTCCGGGGAGTATAGGAGCGTCTCCGGCGAGGCGAAGCCAGGAACGACGTGGTCCACGGCCTTAAGGAAGGCGATGATGTCCGTCATCGTGCGGTAAGGCATGGCCGCGGTGATGTCCCCCGCCACCGCGTCGGGGAGGGTCGGCTTCACGTTCGAGCGGCTCAGCTCGCCCTGCCACGTCCTTTTGCCGTCCAAAATGTCGCCGAAGCGCTGCACCAAAATCTGGCCGTTGCCCAGCATGTTGGTCAGCTCGCCGATCTTCTGGGCGTAGAGGATCGGCTGGTTGAAGGGCTCGCGGAAGTTGTGGCTGCACAAGATCGAGACGTTCGTGTTGGGCGATTTGGTCTCTTTGTAGGAGTGGCCGTTGACCACCGCGAGCCCGCCGTCGTAGTTCTCTTGGGCGACGAAGCCGCCGGGGTTCTGGCAGAAGGTGCGCACCTTGTCCTTGAAGGGGCCGGGGTAGCCGATCAGCTTGGCCTCGTAGAGGTTGCGGTTCAACTCCTCCATCACCTCGTTCCTCACCTCGACCCTCACCCCGACGTCGACGGGGCCTGGGGCGTGGGCGATGTCGTATTTGGCGCAGATCTTCTCCAGCCAATCGGCCCCGCGCCGCCCGGCGGCGATCACGATGTCGTGGCCCAGAATCTCCTCTTCCTCGCCCCCATGATAGGGCTTGGCGCGGACCCCGACGCATTTTTTGCCGTCCAGGATGACGTCGTTGCACTCATACCCATAACGGATCTCGACCCCATGGGCCACGAGGTATTTCTCGATGGCGAGGTAAAGGTCCCTGGCCTTCTCGGTGCCCAGGTGGCGGATCGGGCAGTCGACGAGCTGAAGGCCCGCCTCGATCGCCTTGCGGCGGATCTCCCGCTTCTCGGGGGTCTCCTTGGCCCCCTCCACCTCTGGGTCGGCCCCGAAGGAGAGGTAGATCGAATCCGTGTAGGCGATGAGCTGGTCCACCTCCTCGTAGCCGAGCAGTTCCGGCAGGGCGCCGCCGACGGAGCTCGATAGGCTTAGCTTCCCGTCGGAGAAGGCGCCGGCCCCGCTGAAGCCGGTCGTGATGGCGCAGGGGTCGCAGTGGACGCAGTGCCCGGTCTTCGCCTTCGGGCAATAACGCCGCTCGACGCTTTGCCCTTTCTCCAGCATCAAAATCTTCTTCTCGCTGCCCCGCTTGATCATCTCCAGCGCCGTGAAAATGCCCGCAGGGCCGCAGCCAACGATAATGGTATCGTACATATGGTTTTTATCCCTTGACGTAGGATACGCTTTTACGAAGAAAATGCTAGACTCGCCTTTCTTTGGGGAAGCGCTTCCTTAGACAGCGTACAAAACGAAAAAGGCGCCGGCGAAGCGGCGCCCATTCGTATCTCTATCAAATCAATAATAAGGATGGGGATCAGGAGTTGTAGTACTGCTTAATGGTCATCGACGCCCCGTTGTAGGTGGCGCCGGCGTTATAGGCCATGACCCCGTTATCCGTGTCGAAGATGTTGGTCCCGTCGGTGGTGACGGCGACGTTGCCGTGCAGGGCCACGTCGCTGCTATAAAGGAGCGAGGAGCTCGAGGCGCCCGTAAAGTAGTTGCCCAGCATGAGGCGGAGCTTCATCTGGGCGGATTCTGATCCCCCGACGTAGAGCATGCCGGCGAGGTACTTGGAGCCATCGATCTCCCTCCCCGTGAAGGTGGAGTAGTAGAAGGCGAGGTCCGCCGCGCCGCTGGCGTCGCCCATCGCGAAGGCGAGGTAACGGTAGGTCGGGTCGCCCGAAAGGCCATCGCTGTAGGTGAAGTTCGCGCCGACGAAATTGGCGTCCCCCAAAACGAGGAGGCCGCCGTCGATGGTCGAAGAATAGACGTCGAGCGAGGGGGCGTCGAAGTAGGCGGAATCGGCGACGTAGACGTCATTCTCGGTGGCGTAG
>Ga0256406_1001091_pt1 | contig 45103 bp, 40 predicted proteins | sample RumenRJG_03DNA_FD_185986 | JGI IMG/M metagenome (GOLD analysis project Ga0256406, IMG submission 185986) | Bovine rumen microbial communities from Lethbridge, Alberta, Canada - RJG_03 | ecosystem: Host-associated > Mammals > Digestive system > Stomach > Rumen | place: Canada: Alberta | collected... | reverse complement strand
GAATCTCTAAACTCAAAGATCAAAACCTTTAGATCCCAACTACGAGGTGTAAGCGACTATACCTTCTTCATGTATAGAATCTATAAGATCTTTGGATAACTTAAACACGGAACTTTGCAGGTGAGCCGAATTCTCACTAAATTTGAACATGTCATAAAACCACATAAGACATGTCGATTTCAAAAGAACTCTGGGGCACGACTAAGGATGGGGCCCGGATTTATAGATACACTCTAACCAACGCATCGGGGGCGAAGGTCAGCCTGAGCAGCGTAGGAGCTGGAATCACTTCCATAATAGTTCCCGACGGGGAAGGCAAGATGGAAGACGTGGTCATCGGCTACAAGGACCCGATGAGCTACTTCGGCGACGGTCCTTGCGCAGGGAAATGCCCTGGAAGGTACGCGAACAGGATAGCCAGAGGCCGCTTCGAGCTTGACGGAAAGGTCTATGACAAGCTGCCGATAAACAACGGACCTAACCATCTCCATGGAGGCGGAATAGTCGGATTCGCCAACAAGGTCTGGAACAGCGCAAAGGTCGGCGGAGGCGTGGAGTTCACCTATGTCTCCGAAGACGGAGAAGCCGGCTATCCGGGAAGGCTCTGCGTCAAGGCCCGCTACACCTGGAATGACGACAACGAGCTTAAGCTCCAGTTCTCGGCCGAAACGGACGAACCTACAGTCGTGAATCTCACCAACCACAGCTATTTCAACCTCAACGGGGAGGGCTCCGGAACGGTAAAGGACCAGATTCTCTGCCTCAACGCCTCGAAGTGGCTGCCTACGGACGAGAACCTTATCCCTACCGGGGAGCTTCAGGATGTCCATGGAACACCTATGGATTTCACCCAGGACAAGCCGATAGGACGTGACATGGACATGGATTTTCCTGCTCTGAAATATGGAAAAGGCTACGACAACTGCTTCTGCATCGACAATTACACACCGGGACAGATTCAGTTCGCCGCAAGGCTCTATTCCCCGGAGACCGACAGGGTCCTGAAGGTTTACACCACCCAGCCGGGCATCCAGGTCTATACGGGAAATTGGGTCACAGGCTGTCCGGAAGGCAAGAACGGGCATATCTACCATGATTATGACGCCGTGGCCTTGGAGTGCCAGCATTTTCCAGACTCTCCTAACGAGGCTTCCTTCCCGTCGACCGTACTCCGCCCGGGGGAGACTTTTTCGGAAACCATAATCTTCGCTTTTTCAACAAGGTAAGATGCAGCAATATCTCGACCTTTTAAGAAAGATACGCACGGAGGGTGTCATCCGCGGCGACCGTACAGGAGTGGGCACCCAGAGCATCTTCGGGCATCAGATGCGCTTCGACCTGTCAAAGGGCTTTCCTCTGCTGACAACGAAGAAGGTCCATCTCAAGTCCATCATCTACGAACTCCTCTGGTTCATAGCTGGAGACACCAACATAAAGTATCTAAAGGAGCACGGGGTCAGCATCTGGGACGAGTGGGCCGATGAAAACGGAGACCTCGGACCTGTGTACGGCCACCAGTGGCGCAGCTGGCCGGCTCCTGACGGACGCAGCATAGACCAGCTTTCTGAAGTCATCGACACCATAAAGAAGAATCCGGATTCACGCAGGATGATAGTATCGGCATGGAATCCGGGCGAAATCAACAAGATGGCCCTTCCGCCCTGCCATTGCCTCTTCCAGTTTTACGTGGCCGAGGGCAGGCTGTCCTGCCAGCTCTACCAGCGCAGCGCCGACTGCTTCCTTGGAGTGCCTTTCAACATAGCTTCCTACGCTCTTCTAACTATGATGATCGCCCAGGTCACCGGCCTCAAGCCGGGAGACTTTATCCACACTACGGGCGACACCCACATCTACGTCAACCATTTCGAGCAGGTCGACCTCCAGCTTACCAGAACGCCGAGGCCGCTCCCGATAATGAAGCTGAACCCGGATGTGAAGAGCATCTTCGATTTCAAGTACGAAGATTTCACCCTCGAAAACTACGACCCTTGGCCGGCCATAAAGGCGCCGGTAGCCGTCTGACATGGAAAAATCCCTGATAGTCGCCGTAGCGGACAATCTCGCAATCGGCAAAAACAACGACCTGCTCTTCCACATTCGCGAAGACATGCGCTATTTCCGTCGCACTACGGTGGGCAGCCCCGTCATCATGGGCTACATGACCTTCCTCTCGCTTGGCTCCAAGCCTCTGCCGAAGAGGAAAAACATAGTTATTTCTATTTTTCCTTGGCCGGATGCACCTCAAGGGATCTCCGTGGTCAGCTCCCTTGAGGAGGCCTACGAGGAAGCGGCCAAAGAAATGCCGGAAAAATGTTTCGTCATCGGAGGAGGGCACACCTATGCCGAGGCCATGGAACATTCCGACTCCATGTACATCACCCATGTTCATGCCAGCATCCCTGATGCCACGGTCTATTTTCCCCAGATAGACCCGGCGCTATGGAGGGTCGAGTCCACGACCCCCCGCGAAAAGGACCCTGAAACTGGACTTGAATACGAATTTACCATTTATCGCAGAAAATAGTATCTTTGTGAGCGGTACGAACTTAACAATATGCATCAAGGAAGAGAGAGCTTTGGCGGCAGGTTTGCCGTCATCATGACTTTGGCCGGTTCGGCTATCGGCCTCGGCAATCTTTGGAGATTCCCCTACCTCGTCGGAGAATATGGAGGAGCGGCCTTTATCATCGTTTACATTCTGATGTCTTTTCTGATTTCGCTGCCAATGTTCATGGCGGAATCAGTCATAGGCCGCAGAAGCAGGCAGAACGCCATCGGAGCAGTCCATTCCCTGGCACCCGACTCCGGCTGGGCCCTCCTGGGCTACCTCTCGGTCATAACCCCGATGATCATCGTTTCCTACTACAGCGTAGTCGGTGGCTGGTCTCTGAACTTCTTACTGAAAAGCTTCGCCTTTGAATTCAACAAGATAGGCCCGGAAGAATCCCTGGGACTCTTCGGCTCCTTTATTTCGAAGCCATGGGCTCCGATCATCTGTCTCGCGGCCTTTCTCGGCCTGTCCTGCACCGTTGTCGCCCTGGGAGTCAAGAAGGGCATAGAAGGTTTCAGCAAGGTGAGTCTCCCTCTACTATTTGTTCTGGTCGTCATCATCGCGATTTACGCCTGCTCCATGCCGGGAGCGAAAGGAGGAGTCGACTTCCTCATCAAGCCGGATTTCTCGAAACTTACAGGCCGAGGCATAGCCTCCGCCCTGGGGCAGTCCTTCTATTCTCTTTCTCTGGGCATGGGCATAGTGATAACCTATTCCTCCTACGTGTCTAAGAAAGAAAATCTTGCTGTCTCATCTTTAGGAACCGCGATTTCCGACCTGCTCTTCGCCTGTCTCGCGGGCTTTGCGATCATGCCGGCTGTCTTCGCCGCCGGAATCGAGCCGAACTCAGGTCCTGGGCTGATATTCCAATCCCTGCCTTACACCTTCTCGAAAATGGGCGTGGGCGCCCCTTGGGCCTCTGCATCGGCCGCCATTTTTTTCTTCATGACCGTCCTCGTAGCCGCCATGACTTCAGCGATTTCGCTCGTGGAGGTGGGAGTGGCCTACCTCGTGGAAGAAAAAGGGCTGAGAAGGGGAACTGCCAGCCTCTGCGTATTCGGCGGGGCCTTCACGCTCGGAGTCTTCGCCTCGCTTTCCACAGGCCCGATACAGGACCTCAAGATTTTCGGGAAACCTTTCTTCGATTTCCTCGACCTCTTCTGCTCCAACTTCTTGCTCCTGTTGGGAGGAATGCTGGCCGTACTCTTCGTAGGCTGGAAGATGAAGAAGGAAGATGTCTTCGACGAGTTCACCAACGGCGGGACCAAGGCCTTCAACCGTAAGATTTTTCCTCTGGTCTACGGAGTCATTAAATATGTCGCTCCGCTGGCCCTGGCAATAATCTTCTTCAACAACTTCCTCGGGGAATAGCTCTCCGCCACGAAAATGACAGTTAAGAGAGAAACCTTCGGCAGCCAGCTGGCGGCCGTCGCAGCCATGGCTAGTTCGGCGATAGGGCTGGGGAATATCTGGCGCTTCCCCTACATGGCAGGCCAATACGGAGGAGCCGCTTTCATCATCATCTACATACTATGTTCCTTCTTCCTTGCACTTCCGATCATGCTTTCCGAAATGGTTATCGGCCGAAGCGCCCATCTCGGGATGTAATTTGCTGATTTTGGTTGTCAGATTACTGTCTTACGACTGAACCAAGTTGACGGGTTAATAATTTAGAACTGTTTTTAGTTGTCAGCCTTCTTTTTTACGGCTGATTTATGTTTACACCTATCGCTAGGCATTCCGTCGCTCGGTCAACCGAAGCAAATATACATTTTTATTTTTACATGGCCATTGCCTGTTGTTTTCTTATCGCGTCTTCCCTCCAGGAATGCCAGTGCCGCTTCATCTCGCCGCTCATCCCGTGAGCCTGATTGGGCGTGTGCCAGTCAATGCTGCTGTGGGGACGTTCAGAGTTGTAGAACTCAATGGCAACATCCACGGCCTCAACAACCTGCCGCATACTCGTAAATGTCTTTCCTTTAAGGAGTTCGTTTTTTACCGTGTTGTTTATTCTCTCGGCCATGGCGTTATCCTTCGGATTGCCGCACTCGGTCATGCTGGGGGTTATATTATGCTTTGTCAGTTTGTCAATATAGTCCGCGCTTGCATATTGGCAACCACGGTCAGAGTGGTGTATAAGTTTATCCGCAAAGCCGTCCGGCAGGGTGTCCAGAGCCATTTTCAAGGCTTTTATACTGTATTCAGCCTCCAATGTGGGGGCCACATATCTGCCCAGAACACGCTTGCTGTAAGCGTCCATAATGAGCGTCAGGAAGCAGAAGCGGTAGCCCAGCCGGGCCGTGGCGTCTTCTATAGGCACATAAGTTATATCACTTACCCACACTTGGTTCGGGCGCGTCGGGATCAGGTTCTTGACCAGATTCGGGTAGGTTGGCAGGTTATGCCTGGAGTCCGTCGTGCGGGGCACACGCCTGCGCTGCCTTACGTTCAGTCCATGCTCATGGAGAATGTCACGGAACACGTCACGTCCCACACGGTATTCCTCGGCAAAGCGCTCCCGGTACATTCGCCAGAGATTATCGCTTCCCATCCCCGGATCCTTCTCTCTAACCTCTTTAACAAACTGAACTACAAACTGTTCTATCGCTAATCTGCGGAACAGGTTCTCATCGTCATGTTTGTAAAAGGCCTGTCTTGTTACACCGGCCAGTGCACAGAGCTTACTTACTCGGTATCCTTTTTCTCTGTGCAGCCTTTCGACTGTCCGGTGTCGGCTTTTTTTCTTATCTCAATGTTGAACGTCTCTTCCGCCACGTCCACCATCGTCTCAAAGAAGTCCGCCCGCATCGTCTCGTCGTAAAGCTTCTTCTTCAGCTCAAGAACCTCTGACTGGAGGGCCTTTACCTCCTCCTCGTGGCTGTCTGTGGGTTTGTTCTTCATAAGCAGCGTACTCTTATCGTTTTCCGCTGCAAATTTACGAATAATCCTAAGGATTGCAGGATAAGAGCTATTGTACTTTTTTACAAGGTAGTTCTTACTAACTCCTTCCAAAAAATACTCTCTAATCACCGCTTCCCTGTCTTTTTGACTCAAATAGTGTCTCCCTGTTGGAGTAATCTCTGTTGGTAGTACCATTTTTGTTGACTGTTGTGTCAACTTTTTTCAGCGTAAGACAGGACTTTCGGAGCCATGGAGAAGCTCGCCCCGGGGACGAAATGGAAATGGATGGGGCTGCTGACAGTAGTGACGCCGCTCATAATAGCCTCGTTCTACAGCGTTGTAGGGGGCTGGTCGATAGGCTACCTCTGGAAGTCGCTGACGCTCAGTTTCTCTGCAAGTTCCCTTGAAGATTCCACGCTGGTTTTCGCCACCTTCTCTTCATCTGTCTGGGGCCCGCTCATCTGCTTTGTTCTCTTTCTCGCAATAAATTGCATCATTGTCTTGGCTGGCGTCCGCAAAGGCATTGAGAAATTTTCCAATTTCACGATGTACTTCCTTTTCGCCCTGATAGTTGTGATTATGCTCTATTCCCTCAGTCTGGACGGGTCAAAGGCGGGGGTGGACTACCTTGTAAAACCAGACTTTCACAATCTTACGCCTAAGGTCTTCTCCTCGGCAATGGGACAAAGCTTCTTCTCTCTTTCTCTGGGAGTCGGCACCATCCTCACCTATTCATCCTACGCCCATGACGAGGGCAAGCTCGTATCCATAGCGGCGGGGACGGCAGGCTTCGACCTCATATTCGCCGTTATCGCCGGTTTCGCCATTATGCCGGCTGTCTTCGCAGCCGGAATCTCCCCGGGACAGGGGCCGGGTCTTATCTTCTCGACCCTCCCCTATATATTCGCCAAAATGGGCCTTACCTCGCCATGGATCAGCGCCCTTGTCTCAATTCTCTTCTTTCTTATGATTCTTGTCGCTGCTGTTTCATCATGCATCTCTATGATCGAAGTAGGCGTTGCCTACCTTATTGAGCAGCATGGATTTACCAGGCGCGGAGCCGTACTCCTGCTCTTCTTCGGGATGCTCGGTCTCGGTGCTCTCTGCTCGCTTTCTTTCGGGCCGCTGGCAGATGTGCATATCTTCGGAGTCAGCATATTCAGCTTCTGCGACATGCTGACATCCAACTATCTGATGACCTTCGGAGGGCTTCTCTTCGTGATTTTCGCAGGTTGGAAAATGGATAAGGAGGAAGTGCGCCGCCAGCTCACCAACGGAGCTTCCGGGACTTTTGCATCCCGGATTTTCGGATTTGAATACTTTCTGATCCGCTACGTTTCCCCTCTGGTCATCTTCGCAATCTTTCTCACTAACCTCGCCAGCTGACGCGCAGCCGTGGCTGTGGGCGCCAAGACGCGCGCAGGGCTAGGGCTGCGCAGGGCAGCCGCGGGTCACGCAGTGCTAGGGTATGGCCGATCCTATGGCAAGACATGCGAGGCCGGGCAGCCGGGCAGAAGTACCTATTTCTCTGAGGTGGAGGCTGATGGAGCGGGATTGTGGCCGAAGGTGCGGCGCGGGCCTTCTACTGCGAGCCAGTATTCAGGGTCGAACTCGCTCTTGTCCGGAGACAGAAAGGCGCCCTCATGGTCAAGCCCGAAGGCGAGGAATTTAATCTTGATACCCTGGGACAGGAACATGGACTCGTAATAAGTCTGGACCTCATACAAGGCCCTCACGGCCTCGGGAAAGAGGTCGAAAGCCGAGACGGAAGACACTTCGGACGCCACGCCGGGAACCACGCCGGACGCCGCGACGAGGGCTAAAGGAGGGGTGGAATAGAGGTCGGGAGTGGCGGAGAAGATGCGGAGACCGTTCTTGCGGGCGACGGCGAGGCTGTACTCGTAGAGGAAGGTGCTGTCGGTCTTGAGGTTGACCCTGCCTCCCGGGCTGAGGAAACTGCAGTAACGCGCGAGAAAGCGCGGGGAAGTCAGACGGTTGTTCTCGGCGTGGAGCTGCGGGTCGGAAAAGGTGAGCCATATTTCAGAGACCTCTTCCCTAGCGAAGAAAGCCTCTATGAATTCGATTCTCGTGCGCAGGAAAGCAACATTGCCGAGCTTGTTCTCTTCGGCATATTTAGCCCCCTTCCAAAGACGAGCCCCTTTGATGTCTACCCCGATATAGTTTCTGGAAGGGTCGCGCTGTGCGAGGGCGATCGTATATTCTCCCCTTCCGCAGCCCAGTTCCAGCACTATCGGCTGAGGCTTAGCGAAGATGTCAGTATTCCAACGGCCCTTGACCGGATGCTCTTTAAGAAGAAAGCTTCCGTCAGCCGCATGTGAAATCACGGCTCCGGCTTCTGGCTGGATAAGGCAGCGGAAGCCTGCGTTTTCGGCGAATTTTCTGAGTTTTCCGTGTCCCATGTCAATTTTTCTTTTCTCTGGTAAGTCTCAGCCCTATTCCTTTGAGACTGTAGCGGGCGATGCTGTCCTCGGGAACGGCGAGTGAAAGCCGCCAGATCCCCGCCTCTTTTACCGAGACACCCGTGCGGTAGGGAACCATGAAGACTTTGTCGAAGTAGGATGCAGAGCTTAAGTCATCTCTCCCTATCCAGACTTCTTCCTGGTAGGTACGGTCCGAAGGAGATCTCCAGCCGGCGAAGACAGGAAGATTGCGGAAGGAGGCGAATTCATGGTTCCCGGCACCGAAGTCCAGCAGCAAGGAAAGAGTGTAGGTCTGGGCGGTGTCTCCAAGGTCCATGCTGAATTCGTAGAAGCCGTTCTGCCTCTGGGAGGTCTGCACAAAAGCTTCGTCGGAGACAGGTCTGGCACAGGCGGTCAGGGCCGCCACGAGTACGGCGAGGACAGCTCTCAGGCTCATGTCTCTATTCGGCTTTCGGCTGCTGGAAAGAGGCCGGACCGGTCTGTGGCTGCTGTGCGTCCTGAGGACGGTCCTGGCTCTGCCTGGCATCCTGCCCACGCTGACGCTGGCCCTGTTGGAAAGGGGCCGGGTGACGCTGACCCTGCCTGGCATTCTGCCCACGAGGGCGCTGAGGCTGAGCCTGGCTTGGCTGCGGGCGGTCCTGGCCACGCTGAGCGTCCTGAGGACGATCCTGGCCACGCTGAGCGTCCTGAGGACGATCCTGGCCCTGCCTGGCATCCTGCCCACGCTGACGCTGGCCGTTCTTTTTACGGTTTTTAGGACGGTCAAAACGAGAAATACTTCCGTCCCCTACCGCATCCACAAACTCCGGGGCGGCTGGCGAATCCAGGCCTTTGAGGGAAGGCGGCTTTATCCCGTTCTTATTGTCCTCCAGATACATCCTCACCTTTGACGCCGGCACGGGATAGAGGTCGGCGAGAGAAGTCTTGTCATAAGAGAAATACAGCGTCTGCTGAAGGATGTCCGTCTTCATCAGATAAGCAAGACCATCCTCGAACTCGATAGGACCGTTGACCTTCGGAATATGAGACTGGGCGTCAAGATAAGCAGCCACCTCATAATTGAGGCAGCACTTTAGTTTGCCGCACTGGCCTGCAAGTTTCTGAGGATTCATGGAGAGATCCTGGCAACGCGCGGCGGAAGTAGTTATCGACTTGAAAGTCGTGATGTAATTGGCGCAGCAGAGCTCTCTTCCGCAGACACCCAGACCTCCAATGAGACCGGCCTCTTGGCGGGCGCCGATCTGCTTCATCTCGATCCTTATCCTGAATTCTTCGGCGTAGACCTTGATGAGCTGGCGGAAATCCACCCTGCCGTCCGCTATGTAATAGAAAATGGCCTTTGTACCGTCTCCCTGGAACTCCACGTCACCTATCTTCATGTCCAGGTTCAGCTCCTTGGCAATCTGGCGGGCACGGATCATCGTCTCCTGCTCCCTGGCTATGGCCTCCTGCCACTTGTCTATGTCAAAAGGCTTGGCTTTGCGGTAGATCCGCCTGAACTCCGAAGAATCCGGATCAAGGCCGCGGCACTTTATCTGCTTGACCACCACAGGGCCTTCGAGCGTGACGATTCCGAGGTCGTGGCCGCTCTGGGCTTCAACGATGACCAAATCGCCCATCCTAATGCTCTGCCCCGACTCATTTCTGTAGATTCCCTTGCGGGTGTTCTTGAAACGGACCTCAAAGAGGTCGGAATATTCGCTTTGCTGAATGCCTCTGAGCCAGTCGTAAGTCTCTAGCTTGCAGCAACCCAGACGGTACTTGCACTCCAGCTCGCCACTCGAAGAATCACGGCCGACCGTACAGCCTCTGCTGCAATCGAACTGAAGGCTTTCGCTATCCTTATCTGATAATATCATTAGATCAAATGCTTGCGAAGATACGGCTCACCAGCATGGTGAACAATATCTTCTGGTTAACGTTCCCTCCGAGGAGCATCTCGGCTCTTGAGAGGGCTGAGGCGGCCTTGCGCGGAAAAGCCTTTGAACACTTTTCGGCGAGATTTTCATAGAAGGCGGAATCTTCCGGCCGGATACCGGCCACACTGGCGGCACCCTGCTGGATGAGGAAGACCTTTCTTGCGGCCTCTCCCGCAAATATACAAAAAGCTTTCTGTTTTTCTCTCGATTCCATGGCGGCAAGCTCCTCCCCCACCGCAAGCGCATCGAGGAAGTCCCTTCGGAGAACCGCATCCATGAGGTCGCCGAAACGGTCTCTCAGCTCCATATCGGCAGGTCTTTCCGCCCTTTCAAGGCCGGGCACCGGAAGCACCCTGATGGAAAGACAGCGCGAGGCTATAGTCTGCAGGACATCTTCCGGAGAATGGGTCACCATGAGGAAGAGAGTCTTGTCGCTCGGCTCCTCTATGGCTTTCAGCAGCATATTCGCCGTCTGCTGGTTCATCTTCTCAGGGAGCCAGACTACGACGGCTCTGTAACCGTCAGAAACCGAAGACAGGGAAAGTTCGTGGAGGATGGCATCACCCTCGGCGACAGAGATAATTCCCTGTTTCTTGTCTATTCCAAGCCACTCCCATAGCTCGTTCTCCCCGAAATAAGGATTGCGGAGAACTAACTGGCGCCACAATTGGGCATAATCATAGCAGGTAAGCGACTTGGCCTCCCCGGCAACCTTGGTGCCGCTGGTGAAAGGAAAGGTGAAATGGATGTCGGGATATGTCAGATTCGATGTCTGATGGCAGCTGATGCACTCCCCGCAGCTGTCTCCGTCACGGCGGTTTTTACAATTGAGATACTGCATGAAGGCAAGAATGAGGGCGAGCGCTCCACTGCCCTCGTTCTCATGGAAGATCATCGCATGAGGAACCCGGCCCCTGTCCGCCATGCCGGAGAGGGCCCTCTTTATGTCATCGTTGCCTTTGATATCAGCGAATCTCATCACTTATTTCTCTCTCCGACGAATATGGCAAGCCTCACGAGCCAGTCCTTGTCAGGCCCGTCAGGAAGCGAGTTGAGACGCATGATCGCAGTATCAACGAAGTCATCAAGCCTTTTCGCCGCATATTCTATACCTCTGTACTCCTTCACGAAGCCCAGAATTTGTTCCTTGTACTCCGGGTGGCTGTCCAGGTTTCTGACCATGCTCCTCACCTGTCTCTCCTTCTCGGCTCCTGCGTTGCGGAAAGCTCCGAGAAGCGGGATGGTGATTTTCCTCTCCATGAGGTCCTGGCCTACAGGCTTGCCGATGGAGGACGCTCCGCCTTCATAGTCGAAGATGTCGTCCTTGATCTGGAAGGCGTAGCCGATGCTGTCTGCATATTCCGCTATCGTACCAGCCTTTTCCTTGCCGGCGCTCACGGAAATCGCTCCCGAAACTGCGGAGGCACGGAAAAGCGAACCAGTTTTACAGAAAATTATCCTCAGATAGTCGTTCTCATTGGTGTCTCCGGAATCGGCCTTCTGGAGCTGGAACAATTCACCCTCTGCCAGATCGCTCAGAGTCTTTGAGAAGAGCTTTATCACACTGACCACGTCATTGTCGGCGCCGAGGATGCGCTCCATGGCCTTGACCAGCCAATAGTCCCCGAGCAGGACAGAAGGCCGGCCGCCGAGAAGGGCGAAGACGGTCGGGGCGCCTCTGCGCACCTTTCCCCCATCAGCCACGTCATCATGGAGAAGAGTGGCATTGTGGAGGAGTTCCGAAGCGGCGGCGAAACTCACCGTGTCGCGGGTTACATGACCCATGGAACAGGCTCTGGCGCAGAGAAGTGTCAACATGGGCCTCAACTGTTTTCCCGAATGGGAGAAGATTCTGTCGTTGGCCTTGTTGAGAATGTCGATATCGCTCCCAAGAGAAGAAAGCATAAGGGCCTGGACTGCCTCCAGGTCCTTGCCGAGATATGTTCGAAGGTCGTCCAGATCCATATCTAGTCCATCATATCTTTGAGTTCCTCAGGGGTGTCCGGGAAGAGGACGAGTCCTTCTTCTGACTCTTTCATCATCTTGGTCTTGACGAACTGGTCCAGCAGGGACTTGAGAGCGTCATAGAAGCCGTCGAGATTCAGAGCGTAGAGGCGGCCGCTGTATTTCCCCAATTTAGCGAGCACCATGGTCTCGAAGAACTCGTCCATGGTACCGATGCCTCCGGGGAGGGCGATGGCGGCCACCGTGCCTTCGCGCATCTTAGTCTTCCTCTCGGCCATGGTGTCGGTCCAGATTACCTCATCCACCGCTGGGTTCTTAAGGTCCTTCATGAAGCGGGGCAGGACTCCGATCTGGCGGCCGCCGCATTTCGCGACCTCGGCCGCTACAGCGCCCATAGTGCCCTTGACGGCCCCGCCTGAGACGACGGTATAGCCCAGGGCACAGACCGCATCCACCACCTTCCTTGCCGCCTCGTTGTATTTCGGGTCAATATCGTAGCTCGAAGAGCAGAATATTACAACTTTTTTATCTTGGGGCATCATGGTCACCCTCTAGAAGAAAATGGCCAGAGAAACATCTATGCCGTTGAAGTTCTTGCCGTCCTTGAAGGCGTTGCGGATGGTGGAGCCGGCGGCGTTGACGGCGGAGCCGGTGCTCTGGTCCGGAGCGGTATAGAGACTGCCGAAGTTCCAGAAATACTTGGCGGAAATCTGAAGCCTGCTGAATTCAAGGCCTAAACCGAGGCCGAGACCATATTCGAACTTCCTCTTGTGGTCGTTAAGATAAGAATTGAGCTCATCTTCGGAAACCGTGACGCCCTTTACATCTTCATCCTTGGTGACCTGGTAGCCTACGAAAGGCTCCGCGAAGGCATAAGGTCTGAAAGCCAGCAGGTCCGGACCCCACTGGATCTGGACAGGGACCTCGAGATAGCCGGTCTTTGTCTGGAAGGAGCTTACGAAGTCATAGGCGCTGACATGGTTCTTGTCGGCATCCTCGAGATTCGCACCCTTCACATGATAGATGAGCCCCGGCTGGATGGCGAAGCCGCTGACCAGAGGGACCTTGTATGTGATTCCGAAGAGATACTGCGAAACAGAGCTCTTGTCGAAATTCTTCGCGTTGGAAGAGGAAGAGGTGAAACCGCCGACAATGCCGAAGCCTTTGGCGGCGGTGCCCTGGGCGGCTGCGCTCAGTGACATGCCTACGGCTGCCGAGGCCACCGCGAGGATAGCTATTATTTTCTTCATAGTCAAAAAGGTTAACGATATTACATTAGAGCATCGAGCTTAGACTCGATAAGGCTCTTATCTACCACGCCGACGGTACGGTCTTTCATTTCACCGTCCTTGAAAAAGAGAAGGGTCGGGATGTTGCGGATGTTGTACTTCATAGCGATGTCTTCGCAGTCGTCTACGTTGCACTTAACGACTTCCGCCTTACCCTCATACTCCTCGGCCACTTCTTCCACGGTCGGACCGAGGACTCTGCATGGGCCGCACCAAGTAGCCCAGAAATCAACCACAACCGGCTTTGAGCCGGAAATCATCTCGTTGAAATTATTAGCTGTAGCAATCTTAGCCATAGTCTTCTTTATTTTATCATTTTTACAAATATATACAAAAAGAGTTCAACATGGAACCTTCCTGAAACAAAAAGCACCGGCACTCCGGCACTCCGGGATTCCGATGCTCCTTGATTTAAGAGTGAAGGACTAGAAAGTATCTGTCACGTCCCAGGCGAAGGCCCGCAGGCCCAATTCCGGGGTCTGCGCATCCTTCTTGCGGAGGACTTCCATCAGTTCTTTCTCTTTCTCATCCGACACGAATGTAAGGATGGTGTGGTTGAGCTCCGGCCAGGCGTGGTTGCCATAATGCGGAGTTCCGTTGATGGTTCCCCTGCCTTGAGTGTCCACCCAGCGGGTGAAGCCTCTCTGGTTGAAATGATCGAGGATGTCGACTATCTCTTCATTGAAACCTTGGTTATAGGATATGAAAAGCGCTTTCATTGTCAGATTTAATTTAAGGATGAAATTCGTTCAGCCATTTCCGCCTTTGCCCTGCGGGCCTGGCGTTTTTCCGCGCGGGTGGCGAAAACGCAGTAGACGGTAGGGATGAGCACGAGGGTGACAAGGGTCGATACGGTAAGTCCCCAGGCTACGGTGACACCGAGCGGCTGCCAGAGTTCGGCGCCTTCACCATTGTCCATCGCCATAGGAATCATACCCAGGACGGTGGTGAGGGTGGTCATGAGGATAGGACGCAGACGGCTCTTGGCCGCGGTAACGCTGGCGTCAAGGACGCTCATTCCTCTCTCTCTCATTAGCTTGGTGTAGTCGATGAGAACGATACCGTTCTTTACGACAATACCCATCAGGATCAAGACTCCGACAAGGGCTATTGCGCTGAGGGTCGTGCCCGTTATGGCGAAGCCTAGAATGACTCCCACAAAGCCGAACGGAACAGAGAACATGATCACGAACGGATCGATGAATGACTCGAACTGCGAGGCCATGACCATGTAGACCAATATGATGATTATTATGAGGAGGACTATGAGGCTGGAGAACATTTCCTTCTGGTCATCATAGTCTCCGCCGACGACGGCCGAAACCGTGTTAGGCATCTGGACCTCCTTGAAAATCTGGTTGGTCATTTCCACACCGTCCGACAGAGAGGCTCCTTCAGCCATTATGCCGCTGACGGTGATGTATCTCTGACGATTCTTTCTCTCGATCGTAGGAGGAACTTCTGTCTCGACAACCTTGCCGAGGTCCTTGACACGCACGCCTTCACCCTTGTTGTTGTAGATGATGACGTTCTCGATGTCCTCTATGCTCTGGCGATGGTCCTTGTCATAGCGCACCCTGATGTCATACTCCTCTCCGTCCTCACGGTATACGGAACCTACAGATCCGCTTATTGCGGAGGAGAAGGCAGATGCCGCGGTAGTTGAGTTGAGTCCGTTCAAGGCAAGCTTGGTGCGGTCGAAAACTATCTGATATTCAGGGGTATATTCGTCACGGCTGATAGTCGTCTGTGCAAAGAGAGGGCTCGCTTCCATCTTAGCTTTCACTTCGTTGGCGACTTTTTCGGTCTCCTGGAAGTCATAGCCGTAGATTTCGGCATCAACGGTCGGGGAGCCTCCCATTCCGCCCATTCCTTCGGTCACAGTGATCTTCTTCACCTCCGGGAAGTCGCGGGCTGCCACGCGGGCCACTTCAGCAAGTTCAGAAGAGCCTCTCTCTCGGTCATTCTTGGAACCAAGGTCGATGTTGTAAGAGACGATGTAGCTTCCGGACTGGCGGATGTTCGAGAAAGTCTGGTCTGCGTCAGCCTGTCCGAAGTTGTAGGAGCAGCGGACCATTTCCGGTATTTCAGCCTTGAGCTTTTCGTAATATCTCCTGGCGAAATCTGCGGTGACGTCCTCGTTGGTGCCTACAGGGAGGTTCACGGTGATGGTCAGACGGCCCTGGTCAGAATGAGGGAAGAAGTCGGTCTTCACCAAAGGGGCCAAGAAGATGACCACTCCGAAGAAAATCGCGGCGGCTCCGAAGATTACGGTCTTACGGCGCTTGGTAGCCCAATGGATGAGATGAGCGTAGCCCCTGGAAATCCAGGCGAGGAAAGTATTGACCGGTCCGAAGATGGCCTGATACAGCTTTCCGCCTTTCTTCTGCCTTCCGAGCATTCTGGAGCAGAGCATCGGCACCAGAGTCAGTGCGGCCATGGTCGAGACGATCATGATTATGGAGACGATCCATCCGAGCGGAGTGAACATGATTCCGGCCATTCCCCCTACCAGGGTAAGAGGGAAGAAGACGCAGAGCATGGTCAGGGTAGAGGCGATGACCGAGATGCCCACCTCGGAAGTTCCGTTGACGGCGGCTTCCTTTGGTTTCTCTCCCCTTTCGATATGGGTGGTGACATTCTCCAAAACCACTATGGAGTCATCCACGACCATACCGATAGCAATCGAGAGGGCGGCCATGGAGATGAAGTTCAGGGTGCCTCCCGTAGCGTAGAGGTAGATCAGAGAGGCCATCAAGGCAAGCGGGATGCTTATGAGGATGATGGTCGTGGCCCTCCACCTTCCGAGGAAGAGGAAGACGATGAGACCTACCACTATGAAGGTGATGATGATTGTCTCAAGAAGAGACTTGAGCGAATTGATGATGTTTCTGGAGCTGTCGATTACGACGCTGATCTTCACATCGGACGGCAATTCCTGCTCAAGGACAGGCAGCTGGGCCTTGATGTCCTTGATAACCTGGACAGTGTTGGCTCCAGTCTGCTTGGTGATGGCGATAAGGGCGGAACGGTTTCCGTTGGTATAGGACTCCTGCTCATGCTCGGCGTCGCCGTCCACTACCCTGGCGACATCGCGCAGGTAGACCGGGACTCCGTTATACTGGCCGACAACGATATCCAGCATCTGGTCCGGGCTGCTGTACTCGCTCTCGATTCTGAGGGAATAGTTGTCGGTGCCCACATCGATATTTCCTGACGGGATGTTCCTGTTCTCATAGGCGAGAGCCGAGGAGATTCCGGCGATACTCAGTCCGTAGGCCTGGAGCTTGTCAGGGTCGCAGAAGACCTGGATCTCCCTGTTCGGCGCTCCGTTGACGGTCACAGTTCCGATGCCGTTGACCCTGGCCAGAGGCGTGGTGAGGTGGTCATCGAGAATCTTGTCCAGACCCGGCATCGACTCCTCGGCCGAGGCCGATAGGATGAGGATAGGCATGTCGTCCATACCGAACTTCATCAGCATAGGCTGGGAAGCTCCGTCTGGAAGAGAGGCGGAAATCATGTCGAGTTTGTCGCGGACATGGTTCATGGCCTCATCGATATCGACTCCGTAATGGAATTCAAGATTGACGACAGAGATATTGTCTCTTGAGCTGGAGGTCATATCCTTCAGGCCTTCAGTACCATTCAGAGAGTTTTCCATGACCTTGGTCAGGTTGCTCTCCACGTCGGAAGCGTTTGCCCCTGGGTAGGATGACATGACCATGACGAAGTTGGCGTCAAAGTCAGGCATCAGGGCGAGTGAGGTGTTTGCGACGGAGAACACTCCGAAGATGAAGAACGCGATGAAGATCAGCGACGTCGTCACCGGATTGTTGACCGCACTTCTATATATGCTCATTGATGGTTCGACTTTAATTATTCAACGACCTTGACCTTGGAGCCGTCCTTGACGTTGGCGCTGCCGACGGTGACAATCTCATCTCCCTCGGAAAGTCCTTCGATAATTTCATAGGAATCGCCGAAACGGGTTCCGAGCGTAACGGCCCTGGAGCTTACCGTATTGTCAGAAGAATTGTAGAGATAGACCAGCTTGACTCCGGAGCCCTGCTGCTTGACGACGGCCTCGTCAGGAATGCAGACGCTGTTGTTCATAGCGAAGTCCACTTTCACCTTGGCGTACATGCCAGGACGAAGGGCGCGCTCTGTGTTCTGATAGAGAATCTCGACATTGACCGTGTGGGAATTGGAAGACATGGTAGGATAAATCTTGTTGATTCTCCCGCTGAAGGTCTTTCCCGGGAGGGCGTCGGCGCTGATTGACACGACATCGCCCTTCTTTATCTTGGTATAGTCATTCTCCGAAATTCCGACCAGGAGCTTTACCGGAGTGATCTGCTCTACGACGTAGATAGGATTGCCCATGGAATACATATCTCCGCGGTCATAATTTCTTGCGGTGACCACGCCGCTTATAGGGGAACGGAGTATGGAATTTTCAAGAAGATTCTGGTAAGACGAGCGGCTGACGTCATAGGCAAGCTTCATGGCGTCGAGGTCGGACTTGGAGACTCCGCCCTCCTCATAGAGGCTCCTTACTCGGCTGTATTCAGTCGAATCGTTGACCATCTTGAGCTTGGCCTGGTTAAGCTGGACCTTGTCCATCTCGGCGAGAATCTGGCCCTTCGCCACGAAATCGCCCACGTCCACATTGATCCTCTGGATTCTTGATGAAGACTGAGGGGCGATATTGTTCACGGCGAAAGCCTGGACTGTCGAAGAATAGGTCTGGGACACCGGCACGTTGGTCGTGAAAGCCTTGGCTACATGTACAGGGATAGCTTCATCAGCGACAAGCTGATTGCCGGCAGTCTTCTTGCTCCCGCAGCTGGCCGCCACGGCCACGCATCCGGCGAGAAGCAAGGTTCTGAGAATTGTTTTCATTGTATCGTATTGCTTTTATAATCAAACATTAAGGGACTTATTTAATGGAAGAGACCCCGGCGTCGAGGTCCACCTTGCCCTCTTCATCGAGGAAGCCGATTCCGAGAGTCTGCTCAAGGCCTGTCTTGGCGATGAGGAAGTTATATATCGCCTGTGATTCCGAGAGCCTCGCCTGGGTCAGGGAGAGCTGGGCGTCATTAAGGTCGGTGATCGTGCTGCGGCCGACATTGTAGGACTTCTCGGAGATGTCGTAGGCCTTCTGAGCGAGGCCAACCGCCGTCACGGCGGAATTATAGCTGTTCATACTGGTCTCCATGGTGTTGAGAGACTGCTTGGCGGAGATGGCAAGCTGGCGCTGAGTGTCGATTCTCTGCATGTCAATCTCCTCGGCCTGGGCCTTGGCTGAACGCACGTCATTGAGCCTCTTGCCGCCGGAAAAGATAGGAATCGAAAGACTTAGCCCTACATAGGAATATGGAGACCATTTGTAGTCCTTGAAGCTGTAATTATTCTCCATGGCTATCTCCTGATAGGCGAAATTCGCCGCCAGGGAAGGAATATAGGCATATTTCTGAAGCTTGAGGTTGTCCTGGGCCTGACGTGTCTGGATTTCGAACTGACGCATCGTGGAGTTGTCGGACAAGTCGAGGGAATCGTTCTGATGAATGTCATAGAACATATGGTCCGCGAATTCCCGGAGAGAGCCGGCGACGTCGATGTTCATGTCAAGGTCGACCCCCATGACGGCCTTGAGCTGCCAGAGGGAAAGGTCCACGCTGCTTGCTGCATTGTAGACGTTAGGTATCGCGTTGGCGACATTGGACTTTGCCCTGAGATATTCAAGCTGAGAAGCTCTCTGGGCGTTGTACTTCATCTCGGTCTGCTTGTAGTTCTGGACGGCATTGTCATAGACATCCTTATAGACCACGTAGGCGTCCTTGGCCAGGAGAACGGAGTAAAAAGCCTGCTTGACCTGGGAAACCATCTGGAGACGGGAAGAACGCGCCTTCTCGACGGCAAGCTCCACTCCCTCGCCTGAAATCTTGAGGCTCTTCCAGAGCTGGGCGTTCACCAGCGGCATAGAGGCGGACAGACCGCCGCTCCAAGTATTCCAACGGCCGATTTCCATTCCGCCGTTGCTTCCGGAGGAAGCAGAGGAATCGTCTCCACCAGAAGCAGAGGAGCCGCTTCCACCGGAAGCAGATGAGCCGCTTCCACCAGAAGCAGAGGAGCCGCCGCCAGGGATAAGCGAGCTGAACTTGCTCATGTCAAAGTCCATGTACATGACCTGTTTCTTGATTGTACGCTGGTAGGAGCCCACGAGGTCCACCGTAGGAAAAAGAGAAGCGTAGGTACCCTTCTTCGAGTATTCGCTCCTTTCTATCTCCTTGTCCGCCACTTTGACGGCAGTATTCTCGTTCAGCGCTATGCGCAGCACGTCATCAAGGCTGAGAACGGTAGCCGAAGGATCGGCATAAAGGAGATTTTCTTTGATCTGTGGCAGGTCGGCGTCATTTCTGACGTCCTGGGCCGATGCCGTAAGAGATCCGGCAGCCGGGATGAGGACAGAAAGTAACAATCCCGGAATGATCTTTTTCATAAACACTTATTTGATTACACTAAAAAAAATTCTACGAAGTCCCTGAAGGTCAACAATGCGAAGATAGTCACAAAATACATACCTCGCACAGGGCGTTTTCGCTGATTTTTTGATAAAATTCGTTCTAAAAGTCGGAAAATCGATGCAATTTTATCTTTCGCGCAAGAATTTTTCGTCCTAATGGGATCTTCATCAAACGTTTTTAGTCCCTTTTCACCCAATTGAAGAGACCTGTGACACAATTGAAAAGTCCGGGCGATTTCTCGTCCGGACTTCAATTTCAAAGCCGGTACGCTTCCGGCAAGCCTAAGGAAACTAGTCCTCCTCGATTGCCGCGATGCCAGGGAGAACCTTGCCCTCGATGGCCTCGAGCATGGCGCCGCCACCGGTGCTTACATAGCTGACCTTGTCGGCGAAGCCCATCTTGGTTACAGCCGCAACGGAATCACCGCCTCCGACGAGGGTGTAGGCACCCTGGGCGGTAGCGTCGGCGAGGTCCTGGGCGATCTGGAGAGTACCCTTGGCGAAGTTAGGCATCTCGAAGACACCTACAGGGCCGTTCCAGAGGATAGTCTTGGAAGACATGATGATCTTTCTCCAGTTCTCGAGGGATGCAGGAGAAGCGTCCATTCCCTCCCAGCCGTCAGGAATCTCTTTGATGTCAACGACCTTGGTGTCGGCATCGTTTTCAAACCTGTCAGCGGCTACGGTAGCCACGGAAAGGGACACGTTCACACCCTTCTCCTTGGCCTCCTTGAGAATCTCGAGAGCGTCCGGCATGAGCTCGTCCTCATGGAGGGAGTTGCCGATGTGGCCGCCCTGGGCCTTGATGAAGGTGTAGCCCATGCCGCCTCCGATGATCAGGTTGTCAACCTTGTTGAGCATATTCTTGAGAACAGCCAGCTTGGAAGAAACCTTCGAGCCTCCGATGATGGCGGTGAAAGGATGCTGAGCGTTGTTGAGCACATTGTTGATGGCCTTGATCTCAGCCTCCATCAGGTAGCCGAACATCTTGTCATTCGGGAAATACTTGGCGATGAGGGCCGTAGAAGCATGGGCGCGGTGAGCGGTACCGAAGGCATCGTTGACGTAGCAGTCGGCATAGGAAGCGAGGTGCTTTACGAACTCCTTCTGGCTTTCCTTAACCTTGGCCTTGGCCGCCTTGGTCTCTTCTTCGGTAGCATCCTCGGCGAGTCCCCTTGGTTTGCCTTCCTCTTCGGCGTAGTAGCGGAGGTTCTCCAGAAGGAGGGCCTCTCCTGGCTTGAGGGCCTTCGCGGCCTGGTCAGCCTCCATGCAGTCAGAGGCGAACTTGACAGGAACGCCGAGGCACTCTGAAACATGGTCTACGATATGCTTGAGAGAGAATTTAGGGTCTCCCTTCTTAGGATCTGCATTCTTAGGACGTCCGAGATGGGACATGATGATGAGTGCGCCGCCCTTGGAGAGAATCTTCTTGAGCGTAGGTACAGCCCTGCGGATACGGGTGTCGTCGGTGATTTCAAAATTCTCGTTGAGTGGAACATTGAAATCGACCCTCACTATGGCCTTCTTACCAGAGAAGTCGTAGGTGTCAATGTGCTGTTGCATACTTAAATATTGTTATGGTTTGTTGTCAAACAATCACGCAAATTTACGTAAAATTCGGACAAATAACATAAAGACGGCCAAAATCAGTATCTTTGCCATCAAATCATAAGCAAGATGGAAAATTCCGGACCCAAGATAGAATTCCCTTCCTCATCGTGGAAAGATTACGAGCTGCTGGATTCAGGGGCGGGCGAGAAACTCGAACGCTTCGGGAAATACGTACTCTGCCGTCCGGAGCCTAAGGCGCTGTGGGACAAAAGCCTGAGCGAACGGGAATGGAACGCGCTCGCCCATGTCCGCTTCCGTCCGGGAGCAGGTTTCGGAAAGGCCGGGAAGGAGGACAGCGGAACCTGGGACAAGCTCAAGGCCATGGATGAGCAATGGTTCATCAAATATTCTGGAGGTCCCGAGTTCCGGCTGAGGTTGGGGCTGACCGCCTTCAAACATGTCGGTGTCTTCCCCGAACAGGCCCCGAACTGGAACTTCATCTACTCGAACACCTCGCGTCTGGTAAGGCAGGCGGAAGGAGCGCCCGTAAGAGTGCTGAACCTCTTCGCCTACACGGGGGCGGCCTCCCTCGCGGCAAAGGCCGCCGGGGCCGATGTGACCCATCTCGACTCCGTGAGGCAGGTGGTAACCTGGGCAAGAGGGAATATGGAGAACAGCGGAATGGACGGGATAAGATGGGTCCTTGAGGATGCGATGAAATTCGCGAGAAGGGAGGCCCGCAGGGGCAACACCTACCAGGGCATTATCCTCGACCCTCCAGCCTATGGCCATGGTCCCGACGGAGAAAAATGGAAACTTGACGAGTGCCTCAACGAGATGATGAAGTGCGTAGGCTCCATTCTGGCCCCGAAAGATAGCTTCATGGTGCTGAACCTCTATTCCAACGGCTTCAGTCCTGTGCTCGGAGAGACGGTGACCCGTCAGGCCTTCGGCTTGCACGACTTGGGATACGACCTCACTTCCGGAGAGCTCTGCCTCCGTGATTCTTTCGGCAAAGTCCTGCCGCTGAGCATCTTCATCCGCCTGGTCAGGTAAGCTATGTCAAGGGCTCCCTCCTTCAGCACTTAAGGAAGGAGGCTTGGTACGCTCCTGCACTTTTCATATATTTGCAAAGGTCAAAATTTGAAAGACATGTTTAGTCTCCTATATATCAACATGTTTAGTCTCCTATATATCAATTGGAATGTCGACCCGGTGATCTTCCACATCGGAAGCTTCGGACTCCGCTGGTACAGCGTACTCTTCGTCTCGGGCTTCGTCATCGGCTGGTTCATATTCAAATGGTTCTTCAAGAGAGAGGGCGTGCCGGAAAAGCTTCTTGATCCGCTTCTCTACACCCTCCTCCTCGGCACTATAGTCGGCGCCCGTCTCGGCCACTGCCTCTTCTACCAGCCGGACTACTACCTCGGAAGCTGGAAAGGCTTTCTGGAAATCTTCGAGCCATGGAAAGGAGGACTTGCAAGCCATGGAGGAGCCATAGCCCTGGTCCTCTGCATGATCTGGTTCGCCCGCCGCTACGGCCGGGACAATGGTTTTGATTTCGCATGGATCATGGACCATCTCGCCATAGCAACGAGTTTCGCGGCCTGCCTCATCCGCCTCGGCAACCTCTTCAATTCCGAAATCTACGGCGTTGCGACGAATCTTCCGTGGGGCTTTGTCTTCCTGCGCGACAACGAGACCGCCCCGAAACATCCTACCCAGATCTATGAGGCCCTGAGCTACCTTCTTCTGGGCATCTGCCTGATCTGGATCTACCGGAAATGGCTCTATAAGACCTACAGAGGTCTCTACATCGGCATTTTCCTAATCTGGTGCTTCGGTTCCCGCTTCCTGATCGAATTCATAAAGAACCCCCAGGTCGCCTTTGAAGAGGGCATGAAACTTGACATGGGCCAGCTTCTCAGCATTCCCTTCATCCTCTTCGGTATAGGCTTCATCATATATTCCTTTGTCAAGAAAGATCCGGCTTGGGCGGCTTCTCCTTCGAAGCCTGTGACAAAGAAGCCTGAGGTTCACGCCCACAGCACCACGAATTAAGCTTCCGCCTGCTTCACAACTGATAATTTGACGGGTACGGAATGATTAAGGCCATTTTCTTTGACATCGATGGTACTCTGGTTGGTTTCGGCCACAGTGAAATATCGGATAAGACCGTCCGCGCCCTCGATGAACTGAGGAGCCGCGGGGTCAGGCTCATTATTTCCAGCGGCCGCTGCAAACAGCTTATTACCAACGTCAGAGACTATCCTTTCGACGGATACATAACGATGAACGGGGCCATCGTTGAATACGGAGGCAAGACTATTTCTTCAATTCCCATCGACAGGGATGATGCGGTAAGAATCGCAGAGCTCTCAGACTCGCACGGCTATGCCTGCGCGGCCATATTCTCTGACTTTATCGGTGTCAATATGGAATCCGAGACATACCTGCGGATCAACAGGAAGATTCACATAAAGCCTTTCCCGATAATTAACCTGCAGGCCATGGTGAAGGAAAGAGAGGTCTACCAGTACACAGTCTACGCCAGCGACAAGGACATCGACAGATACTACCGCCCTTTGGTGCGCCACGTGCGTTTCCCTTCCTGGGACCCTTCTTTCAGCGATGTAACTCCGGACAGCGTATCCAAGGGCCTCGCCACGGAGGCAGTGATGCGCTACCTCGGGCTTTCCCGCGAGGAGACCGCGGCCTTCGGGGACGGAGGAAATGACATCCCGATGCTCGACGCCGTAGGCACGGCCGTTGCCATGGGAAATTCCAGCCCTGAGGTAAAAGAACACGCCACCCTCATCGCAGAAGACGCAGACGAAGACGGCGTAGCCAAGGCCATGCTCAGCCTAGGGCTTGTCTGAAGCGGCTTGTCGAAACCTGTCTGTCGGGCTTATTTAACGTAGCGGCTGAAAAAGCTGATTATGATTTCTCCTGTATCCACGTCTTTGTCATGCCAAGAGTGTTTGCCGCCTTCCACTTTATACAGAATGACATCTTTGCCAGATGGAGCCCCGCTATAGGAGGTGATATCAATTGAGCGCTTCGGATCGGCTTTAGAAGGCGTCGATGAGGTTTTCATTACCGTACACCTGTTGTTCGCCGCTATCGACGCAACCGCCAGAGGAACAGGGATATAAGCTCCCCATCCGCCGGAATTCTCATGGTCTCCTCCCCACATGGAAGTATGATCGTTGTCGCCATGGATCTCAAGCAGGGCAACCGGTTTGGTAAGCTTGTTCTTGTAAGCATATTCAAAGGTGAGGCCGGCGACCGAGGCATAGGCCCTGAAAAGATCAGGCTTAGTGTAGATGATTTGGTAGCAAAGGTCTCCACCGTTTGACATTCCGGTCAGGAAAACATTTTCCCTGCTCAGATTGAATCTCCTGCAGACTTCGTCAGACAAGGCGGCGAAGAATTTCTCTTCATGGGGGTCCATGTTGGACTGGGAAGGATAACCAACGAACCAGCCGGCTTTCCCCTTAGTGTCCGGGGCTCCGACAGGGCAGCAGACAGCGAAGCCGTGCCTTTCCGCCGCCGCGTTCAGATCTTCACGCCAAAAGGTCTTCGACCCATAGCCATGAGTGTAGATGACAAGGGGCGCCCCCGCTTTCGCAGATTCAGGGATGAACATGTAATAGGTCCTTTCAGCGCCTTTGTACTTCATCTTGTACGCATCCTGGGCAAGCGCCATGAAGCAGACAGAGAGGAGTAAAATAGTTATGAGAATTATCTTTTTCATGTCAAAAATTGATGTGAAGCAGCCACGAAAGCGCCAACTCACTCCCCGGAACCCGCACCGGCACTGCTGTCTGCCACGGCTCCTGCCACTGCGCCCTCGGCGCTGTCGCCTTGGGTCTGGGCATCGCCTTGGGCCGCGTCATCATAGGCTGCAGAACCGTAGACGGTCTGTACGGCCGTCATGAAGGTGTCGACAAGCTGGTCGGCCAGGGCCTTGTCGCCATTGCTCCTGAAGGAATCGGCGAGGTAATAGATGAAATTGCCGCAGAGCTCGAAGTTGTCGCTGGCTATGTCGTAGAAATCGAGGAAGAATTTGCTTGAGGCGAGGAGTTGGTCGGCGAAGCGCTTACCAAGGTCGCGGGCCTTCTCCTTCTGTCCCAGCTTGTAATAGAGGTCGACCATTCCGAGGACATCCACATCGTTATGCTCAAAGCCCATACAGATACTTTCGAGAGGAAAATTCGAATCCGGAACACTCTCCTGGCACTTGTCGAGCATCGCGACGGCTTCCGTGTCACGTCCTGCATCATGGAGAAGTCTGGCCACGTTGAGGAAAATCTCACGCTGAGGACTTACCCCGAGGAAGGTGTAGTAATTCTGGTAATCGATGTCGTAGTCAGTCCGCTTGAGGGCGTCCCACTTGTAGACCCCGTTCATCTTGGCGACAAGATCATCCAGCTCCACCTTGCCGAGATTGCCGTTGGTAATCTTGTTGCGTATCGGCACGAACTTGGTCGAGAAGCCCTCGTACATAAGATAATCCTTGAGACCGATGTTGATGTCTCCGCCCATGCTGAGCATATTGAGCGGCCTGTCCCACTGATAGGTGCTGAGGAAATCCAGAATGAAAAGCTCAATCTTGGAGATGTAGGCCTTGTCCGCAGGAATATTCAGGACGATGTGGTCAGGAATCTGATCGGCGTATTTTGGAGAGAGGATACCGTATTTGAGGACATTTTCTTTGTTGACCGGAACGCTGATGTGACGGGAGATTATATAATCCACCTTGCTTCCGTCATCGAGGGTGAGCTTCGCCTTCGGATGACGGAAGACCATCATTACATCCGCCACGGAAATGGTGTCTTTCTCATGGCCGCTGTCATATATCCTCACATAATCATTTGTTCCGTAGAGATATTGCTCGTCAGGAACCAGGAGATCAAGACGCGGAGAATTGTTGATGGCATACTTCATCTGATGGATGTACCAGTCGGTTCCGAGAAGCGAGGTGTTGCAGATGCGCACATCGTTTCGGATCCCCTCTACCTCCTGGGCGTACCAGAGCGGGAAGGTATCGTTGTCGCCGTGGGTTATCAGCAGGCCGTTCTTGCCGACGGAATTGAGGTAGTTGGCGGCCATCTCCACGGAAGTGCGGCGGTTGCTGCGGTCATGGTCGTCCCAGTTCTCGGCCCCCATGATGGCAGGCACTCCAAGGAGGACGACGCTGACGGCAGCCGCTATGGCGGTCTGTCCCTTGCCCTCGGAAACCTTGAAGAGCTTGGTCAGCCATTCAAAGACCTGAGGCACGGCGAAACCTATCCATATCGCGAAAGCGTAGAAGGAGCCGGCGTAGGCATAATCTCGTTCACGGACCTGGTAAGGATTCTGGTTGAGGAAAAGGACGATGGCTATGCCCGTCATAAAGAAGAGGAGGAAGACCAGCCAGCAGCCTCTCTTGTCCTTTTCAAACTGGAAGCAGAGACCTATGAGGCCCAGAAGCAGAGGCAGGAAGAAGTAGTGGTTCTTGCCCTTGTTGTTCTTCAGTACGGCCGGGGCGTCGCTCTGGTCTCCCAGCCTGGCCTTGTCCACGAAGCCGATTCCGCTTTCCCAGTTGCCGTAGAAGGTCTCGCCCGGGGATGGGCTGTGGATGTCGTTCTGCCTTCCGACGAAATTCCAAAAGAAATATCTCCAGTACATCCAGTTCAGCTGGTAATCGAAGAAAAACTTCAGGTTGGCTCCGAATGTCGGCTTCTTATAGTCCGCTCCCGGAACGGTCTTGCCCTTTCCGTTCATGTAGGACTGGTAGAAGCTGATCATCCTGTCGTCATAGTTGCACCACATCCTCGGGAAGAGCATCTTGCCCTGCGGGGAATAGATGGCCGAGGCTGGTCCGTCGACATGGACATACTTGCTCTGGTCATCCAGGTAAGCCCAATATTTTGAATGCTTTATCCCGTCATACGGGGAGCCGAAATATTCGCCGTAGAAGAGCGGGGCGCTTCCGTACTGCTCGCGGTTCAGGTATTTGACGAGCGCGAAGGCGTTGTCAGGCTGGTTCTCGTTTGTAGGAGGGTTGATGCTGGAACGGACAACGATCACCGTGAATATGGAGAAACCTATCACTATGGCCGTAAGGCAGAGCAGCGCGGTGTTCCAGAAGACCTTGCCAAGACGGTAGGTCTTGAAGATGCTCCAGAAGCCCAGCACGAGAAGGGCGGCCAGGAAGAAGGCAGCTCCGGAATTGACCGGAAGGCCCAGGACGTTGACGAAGAAAAGGTCCACGTAGGCGGCCAGCTTAGGAAGCCATGGAATCAGAAGGAAGTTGACGAAGTAAAGAAGGACGAAACCCAAGAGAAGGACGCCTGCAAAGCGATTGAAGGTCATCTTCTCGGCCTCATGCTTACGGTACCAGTACATGAAGACGAGGCAAGGGATAGTCAGCAGGTTGAGAAGATGGATGCCTATGGATATGCCAATGATGAAGGATATGAAGACTATCCAACGGTTCGCATGAGGCTCGTCCGCACAGTCGTACCATTTGGTCATGGCCCAGAAGACCAAGGCGGTCGCGAGCGAAGACATGGCATAGACCTCGGCCTCTACTGCGCTGAACCAGAAGGTGTCGGAGAAGCAGTAGGCAAGGGCTCCTACGGCTCCGGCTCCCCAGATGGAAATGGCCTTGCCAAGGTTGTAGGTTCCGTCCTCAGAAGGCTTCACCATCTTCTTGGCAAAGAAGACGATGGTCAGGTAGAGGAAGAATATCGTAAAGCCCGAGCAGAGGGCGCTCATGATGTTCACGGCGATGGCGGCATGCTGCGGATCCGTAAACATAGTGAAGAATCTCGCGAACAGCTGGAAGGTAGGGTTCCCCGGCGCATGACCGATTTCGAGCTTATAGGAAGATGCGATGAACTCGCCGCAGTCCCAGAAAGATGCGGTAGGCTCGATTGTAGATACATAGGTAAAGCAGGCGATGGCCAGAACGACTGCAGCTACTATCCTGTTCCACAGGTTGAACTTTCTTTTCTCCATAATTCTATTCTGATACACAGGCCTCCCGGAGGGAGCGCCGGCATGTTATAATTGCGGGCATCCTCCATGGAGAGCCCGGCACCGAAGGCAAATATACGAACTTAATTCCTTATCTTTGCAAAAATCCGGGGCCTTGACCGCTTAAATGAAGGGTACACGCCCGGTTCAATTATGGCAGACAACGATTGGAAAAAACGTCTTGGTGTGGTCTATTCCACCAATCCGGACTTCAAATATGAAACAGAGCAAAAGCCGGCCGAAGAAACTCTTCCGCCCTACAAGCAGCGCCTGCGAGTGATGCTCGACAGGCGCAACCGTGGCGGAAAACAGGTCACTCTTGTCACCGGCTTCGTGGGGAGCGACGAGGACCTGAAGGAACTCGGGCGCAGCCTCAAGATTAAACTGGGAGTAGGCGGCAGCGCCAAGGACGGAGAAATCACCATCCAGGGAGACCTCCGGGACAAGGTCACGGAACTGCTCCACGCCCTGGGATACACCGCGAAGAGAGGAAATTGAAATGCCGCAGGGAGCCGACATAGCCGGTTTCGGATCGAACCTCATAACGGTCGATACAGTCCAGATCCATCCCGTCGGGGACGCGCTCACCAAGGGCTCGCTCTCGCTCAGCACCGTTCCCCTGGAGGCTCTCGACGATGGGCGGCCCGTCTGGTCGGGATCTTCCCTCAACTCTATCCTTGTCATCGCGGCCGTCCTCATCATGATTCTCTACCTCCGAAGGATAGTCGATCTTATCCCCTACCTCATCCGCTCCGCGGGACAGTGGAGGCAGGCCAAGGACATAGAAGACAACATGAGGCTGACAAGAGACAGGGACGCCATAGCCTCCGTCATGATTATCCCCTTCTGCCTGGTCTTGTCCTACATGGACATATGGCATCCTTCTTTCATGGACGATCTGGGCTACGGCATGCGGACGGCGGCGGTGGGCGGAGCCTTTTTCGTCTTCATCCTTTTCAGGGACATTCTCATAGCGGCCGTAAGACCCCGCGGGAGGGATACGGACACCTATAGACTCGCCAACAGGACGATATACAACTATTTCATCCTCCTCACCATACTTCTCTCAATCACCTGTCTCATCACCACGGCTTTTAATTTCAACTCATTGAATGTCAAAGCCTTGATTCTGTCGGAGATGGCCCTGTCCTGGCTCATCTTCGCCATCCGCAAAGAGCAGATTTTATCAAGGCCTTGCGGTCAATTCAAGGCATTTTTGTATCTTTGCGGTCCAGAAATGCTGCCGGTCGCCCTCCTGACCGCTGCAGAGGTGATACTATAAGATTAGTGGACAGAAGAATATGAAAAAAATTCTCATCTCGCAGAGCGAACCGATGAACATCGCACCGTATGCGCAAATTGAGGAGAAATATGGGGCCAAAATAGATTTCAGGCCTTTCTTTATCGTCGAGCCGCTTACTTCCAGAGAATTCCGCTCACAGAGAATAAATATCCTTGACTACACGGCAATTGTCTTCTCAGCCAGAAGAACCATAGACGCCTTCTTCCAGCTCTGTGATGAGCTGAGGGTCAAGGTACCGGACACGATGAAATACTTTTGTTCTACGGAGGCCGTCGCGGTCTACCTGCAGAAGCACATCGTCTACCGCAAACGCAAGATCTTCTTCGGCACCGGCACTCCGGATTCCATCATAGCCCAGATTACGCCGAAGCACAGTGGCGAGAATTTCCTCATAGCCACATCGGACTCAAGCAATTCGGATGCTCTGGCGAATCTTTTCGCCAAGTCGGGTCTCAAATTCAAGCTTTCGGTCTTCGTCAAGACCGTGAGCCAGGATCTGCATGACCTGAAACTCTCCGACTATGACCTCACGGTCCTCTACAACCCCTCCGACGTCAAGTCTCTCTTCGAGAATTTCCCGGACTACAAGGCCGACACGAAATTCCTCACCTTCGGGCATCAGATAGTAAAGGCCATGGAAGAGGCCGGTCTCCCCATCGAGATGAAGGGGCCTGCCGCCGAAATCCCGTCTGTAGCCAAAGCCCTCGAAGTCTGGCTGGAAGCCAACAAGTAGTCTTTCCGCCATGGAAGAGGCCTCCCAAAGAAACTTTCTTCCCAAGGAGGAGAGAATCAGCAAGAAGAACGACATCGGAAGACTGATGGCGAAGGGCCGTTATGGCTTCGCGGCAGGCATGAAATATTGCTACATCAAGGGGACGGGAGAGCCCTGGAACAGAATCCTTGTCTCAGTCCCTAAGAGGCTCTTCAAGCGGGCGGTAAAAAGGAACCTCCTCAAGAGGCGGATCCGCGAGGCCTACAGGCTCTCAAAATCCATCTTGGGAAAAGGTGGCACCGATATCATGTTCCTCTACTGCGCCAAAGACATCATGGGAGAGGAGGAAATCAAGTCAAAAATCGAGACCATCCTCCGCGAAATTAGCGCCAGGCAAGATGGGAAGCAAGGCTAAAAGCATAATAAGGAAGATTACCATCTTTCCTTTCATCGCACTGATAATGTTTTACAAGCGGTGCGTCTCGCCTTTTACCCCTTCCTCCTGCCGTTACATTCCTACCTGCTCGACTTATGCGCTCCAGGCGTTGCGCAAATATGGCATATTCAAGGGAGGCTGGCTCGCCGTCAAGCGGATACTTAGGTGCAACCCTTGGGGCGGAAGCGGCTATGACCCGGTTCCGTAATGATTTTTTCTGTATATTTGCGTGAATCGAGCCTCATCAGATGAAGAACATCAGGAATTTCTGCATAATAGCCCATATCGACCATGGGAAAAGCACCCTTGCCGACCGTCTTCTTGAATTGACTAAGACGCTGGACGCAAGGCAGATGGAGAACCAGGTTCTGGACGACATGGACCTGGAAAGAGAGAAAGGTATAACTATCAAGAGCCACGCCATCCAGATGGAATATAGCAGAAGTGGAGAAAAGTACCTGCTCAACCTCATCGACACTCCTGGCCATGTTGACTTCTCCTACGAAGTTTCAAGATCTATAGCGTCATGCGAAGGCGCTCTTCTGGTCGTAGATGCCTCTCAGGGTGTCCAGGCCCAGACCATTTCGAACCTCTACCAGGCCATAGACCATAACCTTGAAATCATTCCAGTCATCAACAAGATAGACATGCCGCAGGCGAAAACCGAAGTCGTAATAGACGAAGTCTGCGACCTTCTGGGCTGTGATCCTGAAGACGTGTTCAAGGTATCGGCAAAGACAGGCGAAGGCGTAGCCCCTCTGCTGGACGCCATCGTGGACAAGATTCCGGCTCCGAAAGGCGACCCTTCAGCCCCTCTCCAAGCTCTCATCTTTGATTCCATATTCAATTCATTCAGGGGCATCATCGCCTACTTCAAAGTCAAGAACGGAAGCATCCACACAGGTGACCACGTGAAATTCTTCAACACCGGAGAAGACTACGTGGCCGAAGAGGTCGGAGTCCTCAAGATGAAACTTCACCCGACCGACGTCATCAGCTGCGGAGATGTAGGCTACATAATAACTGGCATCAAGACAGCCACCGAAGTCAAGGTGGGTGACACCATTACCCTCTTCGACAATCCTTGCAAAGAGGCCATCGAAGGTTTCCAGGAGGTGAAGCCGATGCTTTTCGCCGGCATGTATCCGGTCCAGGCAGACAAGTATGAGGAATTGCGCTCGACACTGGAGAAATTCCAGCTCAACGATGCATCCTTCGTCTATGAACCGGAGTCCTCGCTGGCCCTGGGTTTCGGCTTCCGCTGCGGCTTTCTCGGTCTGCTCCATCTCGAAATCGTACAGGAGAGGCTTTACAGGGAGTTCAACATGGATGTCATCACGACCGTCCCTAACGTCTCCTACAAGGTCTACACGACCAAGGGCGAAGTCATCGATGTCCACAATCCTTCCGGTCTGCCCGCCCCTACCCTCATAGAGCACATAGAAGAGCCGTTCATCAGAGCCCAGGTCATAACATCCAAGGAATTCTACGGTCCGGTGATGAAGCTCTGCCTCGACAAGAGGGGGACACTGCTCAGCGAACATTATCTGACCTCCGACCGCGTCGAACTCAACTACGAGATGCCGCTCTCCGAGATTGTCTTCGACTTCTATGACAAGCTGAAGTCCATCTCCAAGGGCTACGCCTCCTTCGACTACCATATCAGCGGCTATAGGCCGGCTCGCCTGGTGAAGCTCGACATCCTCCTCAACGGAGAGCCTGCCGACGCCTTGTCAACCCTTATCCATGAAGACCACGCCTATGATTTCGGAAGGCGTATGTGCCTGAAACTCAAAGATCTGATTCCAAGACAGCAATTCGATATCGCAGTCCAGGCGGCCATCGGGGCCAAGATCATCGCCCGCGAAACCGTCCGTCAGGTACGCAAGGATGTTACGGCGAAGTGCTACGGAGGCGATGTCACCAGAAAGAGGAAACTGCTCGAGAAGCAGAAGGAAGGAAAGAAACGCATGCGCCAGATCGGCACCGTCCAGGTACCTCAGAGCGCCTTTATGGCTGTCTTGAAACTGGACTAGAACCATGCAGAAGGTAGCGATACTTCTCACGTCTTACAATAGGAGGGAGGCGGCGCTCTCCTGCCTGAGAAATCTCTACTCCCAGGCTGACGCCATGAAGGGAGAGGAGAAGTACGACTTTTCTGTTTATCTCGTGGATGACGGCTCCACTGACGGGACTTCGGACGATGTGGCCGAAATCTTCCCCGGCGTGAAGATAATCCGCTCCGACGGAGGGCTTTACTGGAATCAGGGCATGAGGCTTGCCTGGGAGGAGGCGTCGAAGGATGAACCCGATTTCTATTTTTGGGGCCATGTCGGAACTACCTTGCACGAGGGGGCACTCTCCACTCTGATGGAGACCTCGGAATATCTCAGGCACAAGGCCATAGTGGTCGGAACCTGCTCCTCTATGAACGGAGCTCTTACCTACGGAGGGCGCCAACGCAAAGGGCGCCTGATCCCTCCGGACGACACGATTCCTATTCCCTGCCATACCTTCGACCGCAACATCGTGCTGGTGCCGCGTTCGGTCTATACTGAGCTCGGAGGGCTTGAAGCCAAATACCGCCATAATTATGGTGACTATGACTACGGTGTCCGGGCTTTCAAATCCGGAATCTACAGGGTCATCGCTCCCGGGGTTCTCGGGATCTGCGAAAGGCGGACAGGAATACCGGCATGGAGGGATTCTTCCTATCATCTTGATGAAAGGATGGGCTTTCTGCTCAGTCCTAAGGGCCGGCCTCCGAAGGAACAGTTCCGCTATGACTGTAGGAACCGTGGATTTTTCTATGCACTCTGGCATCAGATTTCTATCAGCGCGAGCGTTCTCTTCCCTGTGATGAAAAAGCGGAGGCGGGGATAACCAAGACTGAAAAAAGCGGAAGCCTGGACGACAAAACATTGATTATGAACAAGCTAAAGGCAATACTAAAATCTGCAAGACTGCGCACCATTCCCCTCTCTGAAGCGGGGATTGTCATGGGCTGCCTGCTTGCGGTGGCGGACTACAAGGTAAACTGGCTGACCATAGCCATGGTCATGCTTACCGCAGCTTTTCTGCAGATTCTCTCTAACCTCTCCAATGAACTCGGGGACACTCTTAATGGAACGGACCAGGCCGACAGACAGGGGCCGCATTACAGCCTCCTGAGCGGAGATCTGACAGTCGCAGAGATGAAAAAATGCATAGCGGGAACTGTGGTGCTGTCGGTGATCTCTGGCCTGGCGATGATCTGGCTGTCTTTCGGGACGCTTTTTTCCTTTGAGGCCGTCTGTTTCATCTTGCTCGGAGCCGCGGCGATAATTGCCGCGATGAGATACACCCTCGGCCGTAATCCCTACGGCTACAGGGGACTGGGGGACCTCTACGTCTTCCTTTTCTTCGGGATGGTCACTGTTCTGGGCTCCTATTTCATCTGCGCCCACACAATTCACACCCTCTTTGATCTGCTGCCGGCCGCCGCGGTCGGTTTCTTCAGCGTAGGCGTGCTGAATGTCAATAACATACGTGACATAAAGACGGATGCTCCGAACAGGCTTACCATCGCAGGAAAGCTCGGAGTGAGAAAGGCCCGCATCTACCAGACCCTGCTCATTACCTCAGGTCTGCTGAGCCTGGCCCTTTTCTGCCTTTTGAGGAACGCCGACTGGCGCCATTGGCTCTGGCTGCTTTGTCTGCCTCTCTATCTGAGGCATCTACAGCTCGTATGGACTCGTGAAGAGAGGGCCCTCGACCCAGCCCTGCCTCTTCTTGTGATGGCAACCTTCCTGCTTTCCCTGCTTACTGGTTTCGGCTTCTGCGCCTTTCTGCTCTAAGTCCCAAGACGCCATATGTCCTTGACTCCCGATGCCCTATCGAGCCCCGATAAACTAATTGCAAGATGCCGAAAAAAGAAAAGATAAAAGAAATGTTCAACGAGATCGCCCCTGACTACGATCTGCTGAACCATCTGATGTCCCTTGATGTGGACAAATTCTGGAGAAGGAAAGCCCTGCGCAAAATCGTGCGCAATGGCTCTGAACAAGTGCTCGACCTGGCCTGTGGGACCGGAGATTTCTCCATAGCCATTGCAAAAAGAATGAAGAAGCTTTCTCCCGAAGGAAAAGGCCATGTACAGGGCATTGATCTTTCAGAGGGGATGCTTAAGGTCATGGAAGAGAAGGTTTCCGGCGAGGGCCTCTCGGAACTTATCTCCTGCGGAAGAGGGGACGCCGAAAATCTCTCCGAGTTCGGAGACGGCTCCTTCGACTGCGTCACCATAGCCTTCGGAATCCGCAACTTCGAGAACCGCGAAAAAGGGCTGAGTGAAGCTTTACGAGTACTCCGTCCCGGCGGAAGACTGGTGATACTGGAATTGTCCATGCCTCTTAACGCCTTGGTACGCAAGCTTTACAGCATATATTTTCTGCATCTCATGCCGAAAATCGGCGGGAAGATTTCCGGTGATCGTTCAGCCTACAATTACCTCCCGGCATCCGTAGTCCACTTCCCCTCCCAACCTGTTTTCAGGGACACTATTTCTGCCTGCGGCTTCTCAGGTTCAAAATTCCGCCAGCTCTCTTTCGGAATCTGCACCATGTTCACGGCGGAAAAGCCAAGAGCGGAGCAATAGCCAAGGACTGCGTAAAAGTAAATTGACACACAATTCCTGAAACATACACACAATCAAATACACTAAAATATGAAAAAACTGATTTTCTCCGCCTTGGCGGCCGTATCGGCAGCTTGGGCATTGAACGCCCAGCAGGCCCTCGGCCCTGGCACCGGCTTGATTTCACCCGAAATCAACCCCGACCATTCCGTTACTTTCAGGCTCTACAGCCCTAAGGCTATAACCGTCTCTGTCACAGGCGACTTCCTGCCGGCAAAGGCCGTCGAAGTAGAAATGGCCGGGCAGAAGCTCACTGCCATGGTCGATGGCAGTGCAGAAATGACCCAGGACCAGAACGGAGTATGGACCTACACATCCGCCCCTCTCGAAGGCGAACTATATTCCTACAGTTTCCTTGTCAACGGGCAAAAGGCCATGGATCCCTCCAACGTATATTTCAAGAGGGACGTAGCGACTTGGGTCAACTACTTCACCATCAGTGCATCCAAGGGCGACAAGGGCTATTGGTATGAGGTCCGTGACACTCCTCACGGAACAGTTTCGAAGCAGTGGTACACGAGCCCTAAGCTCGGAGGTGCGCTGCGCCGTATGACCGTCTACACTCCGGCAGGCTATGAAAATGGCAAGGGAAAGTATCCTGTGCTCTACCTTCTCCATGGCTCCGGAGGGGACGAGGACGCCTGGCAGGATCTCGGCCGTGCAGTCCAGATCTTGGACAATCTGATCGCCGAGGGCAAGGCCGAACCCATGATAGTTGTCATGCCAAACGGGGTGTATTTCAACAATGCCGCTCCGGGCTATGCCGTCAACATGTTTCAGCCTACCTTGACCAATTCAAGGTCAAGTTCAACAAAGGAAATCGAGGATAGCTTCCCGGATGTGATTTCATTCATAGAAAGTCATTATAGGGTGGCAAAAGGCTCCGGCAACCGCGCTGTCGCCGGTCTTTCCATGGGCGGAAGACAGGCATGCGCCCTCTCTCGCCGTTATCCAGACACGTTCGGCTATGTCGGTATGTTCTCCGGGGTCTCTCCAATAGAGAGCGCAGAAGATGAGAACAACATCGCCTCCCAGTTCAAGTCGGGTCCAAAGCTCTATTGGATAGGAGTCGGCTCAGCGGACGGAGTAAAGGCGAACTGCGACAGGCTGCGCAGCTACTGCGACGCCCACGGATATAAATATGAGTATTACGAGTCCGATGGCGGCCACACCTGGCGCAACTGGAGAGTCTATCTCACACTCTTCACGCAGAAACTCTTCAAATAGGATTTGGGAAAAGGAGGACTGCCGTGCCAGATCGCCCAAGAGAGATGGTACCCCTGCGAGAGGATAGTGCCAGTGAGGGCACTATGGGTAACGAGTGTGGAAGCTGGCACTCAAGAGCGAGGGGAATGTGGGTATAGACGTGCTCATGGGTGGTTGCACGATGGCATTGTGTGGCGTGGCTATTTTTCGAGGAATTGGAAGGTAAGAATGACATCACCGAAGCGTGCCTCTGTGTTGTTATATTTATCAAGGTAGGAGGAAGAGAGCTGGCCTCTCCAGACGATGTCATCTCGGACATTGAGTGGCAAGCTGATTTCATACCCATAAGACTTGGACTTAATCTTGACATATCCCGAACACTTCCATTCGGTCCTGGTGCCTCCGTCATCTTCGGCTGCCATGAATGCAATGGATTCAAGCTGGTCTGTCCAATCCGAAACCAGGACAGCGTTGAAAGGTTTCTCGACACCTACTTCTTTTCGTTTTACGACTATCATGAAATCCGTCACTTGGGGTGTATAGAGACGCATCTCGGCTTCGGTCGAAGCAGTGAAATCCTCTACGGCTCCACATTTGATGAAGAATTCTGAGGCGCCTGCAAACCAAGGGTCGAAGTTTCTCAGCACCTTTATATTCTTAAGTATCAGGGTTTTAACCTTGGAGAGGGAGGTGGGCGCGGTGGCGGAAGGGGCGCAGGCTAGGGTCGGGCGCGGGGATTTTTTACCGATGATGATTTCACCTCCGGTGGAGCCCCAGTCGGGGTCTTGACGCCTCAACATCTCAAGTGACTCATAATAGCTGTCATCATTGCGATTCACGACCCAGACAGGATTCGACTGCGCCAGTGATTCGTCAACCATCAGGGTCTCTATTGTCCCGTCAGGACGTCGGCGATAGCCTACGTTTACGGAGGAACCATCTTCGGGATCGAAGGTGATTATGGGTCCGGTTTTTCCGTCCCAATTTTCGCTGTATGGCCAATATATCTGGATATCTGAACTTTGCAGCGCCTTGAGGTAGTCCTCCGGGGTGAAACCTTCGTTCCCGGAAGAATAGCCTTCGTCGCCGGACCTGACCGGGATGCCGGGACTTGACTTAGTGGCGGGCACGCCGTTTTCAAGGATATAGCTGGAAATCAGGTCTTTGAGCGGACTGTCATAACTAAGGGCCTCGGTTTTAAGGCCCAGGGCCCTGGTCTCGGCATCCCCGACTCCTGAACCCGGTTCGCGGAAGAGATCCGACATTGTATACTCTTCGTCATAGCCGTTGTCGGAAGAAGCGCTTACTGCATCATGGACTTCTCCAACCTGTCCCGAGCCCAGAGGCAGTTTTGAAAGGATCATGGCAACGGCTTCCTGGGATACCCAAGGCGTGTCTTGGCTGGTCTGCTTTTCGCCCGAATGGTCAATTTTCTCGCATGAGGAGGCTATCACGGATAGCCCGATGATAAGGATGGAACTAACTTTTCTCATAGCGCACAATTATTTATGGCTTCTGCAAAGCACGGAAAAGTTATCCGCTTGATGAAATAATCAAACGGCTATTTTAACATCGTGTAATGAACGTGCTAGAAGCAGGTTTTCCGGAAGACAATCAGGCGATTTTGTCCGCGAAAGTCCTTCCTGATTTGCGAATCGAAGCGTGCTTCGGTGAAAACTTCGGCGGTTTCGGGTCCAAGGTCTTCATTGATTTCGACTATACCAATGCCCTCCGGTGACAGAAGTCTTTCTGCGATACGGGCTATGGCTTTGTAGAATTTGAGAGGGTCTGAGTCGGGGACGAAGAGGGCGATGGCTGGTTCATGGTCGAGGACGTTGGGGCGCATTTCGATTTTCTCCCTTTCGAGAATGTAGGGCGGATTTGACAGAATCACGTCCGCGCTACCGAAGGTCTCCGAAATGAGAGCGGGGGCATCTGGTGTAAGGATGTCGCATTTTGCAAAGGCCGGACGGCGGAAGCCACTGGGGAAGGTCACCGCAGAGGCGGAAAGAGGCCCGGAAGCAGCTCCAGAGTAGGTAGGCTTCTGATTCTCGGCGACTTCGAGGGCACCGTCGGAGATGTCAAGGCCGAGGACGCGGACGCCGGCGTTGTCGAGAGCTATGGTCCATGCGATGCATCCGGAGCCGGTGCAGAGATCGAGAACGGTGGCGCTGGACTGAGTATCGAGGTCGTTGACGCGGGAGCGGAGGAAGGTTTCGGCGGCATAGCAGAGCTCTTCGGTCTCGGGACGCGGAATCAGGACCCTCGGGTCAACATGAAAGCGCCTCCCGCAGAAATCGGCGGCTCCGGTCACGTATTGGACCGGCTCTCCTCCGGCAAGCCTGTCGGCCGCTTCGGAAAGAAGGCCTGCCTTGGACTGCGGAATCTCAAAGTCCGGATGAAGGATGTGGGTGTGACGCTTGACCCCGAGCAAGTCTTCCACAAGAATCAGGACAAGACTGCGGGCCTCCACCGCAGGGTAGAGGCCCGTCAGTCGTGCCGTAGTATCGGAGATGAAATCCTTGAGCAGCAAATCTCTATGAATTCTCTATGATCGAAGAAAGGAAGTCAGTCATGTCAAGTCCCGCGGTACGCACCATCTTAGGCACGAGCGAGGCGCTGGTCATTCCAGGAATAGTGTTGACCTCGAGGAAATAGAGGCCGTCTTCGGCATAGATATAATCCATCCTCACTACTCCAGAGCAGCCGAGATAGGAATAGATCTCACGCGTAGTCTTTTGGATTTCCTCACGAAGAGAGTCGTCGATCTGAGCTGGGCAGACCTCCTTGCTATGACCGTTATATTTCGCGTCATAATCGAAATACTCATTCTCCGTCACTATCTCAATGACAGGAAGCGCCGAAACTTTCTCACCGTCGAAATAGGCCGCGCAGGTAAACTCACGGCCCTTTATGGCCATCTCTATGATGACGGTAGGGCCCTCGGAGAAGGCGTAGTTGATGGCCGTAGGTAGTTCTTCCGCCTTGCCCACCTTAGTGATTCCAAAGCTGGAACCGCCGTCAGTAGGCTTCACGAAGACAGGAAGCCCAAGCTTGGCAACAGCCTTCGCAGACCTCTCATCGACATTCTGGCCCTTGCGGACGAGGGTGTCAGGGGCGAGCTTCACGATTTCAGCGTCACGCAGATAGCTCTTGCAGCTGTATTTGTCGAAGGCTACGGTGCTGACATAGGCGCTGCAGCTGCTGAAAGGGACCTTCAGCATCTCGAGATAGCCCTGTAGCAGACCATTCTCGCCTGGAGTTCCATGCTGGACTATGTAGGCGTAGTCGAAAACTATCTTTTCTCCGAGGACTTCCACGGAAAAATCATTCTTGTTGATCTCAGGCCTTGAGCCTTCAGGGAAGGTAACCCTCATGGAGTCTTTCTTTTTATAGGCCACGAGCTGCCACTTTCCGAACCTCGCGAAGATTTCATAGATGGAATACTTCGTACCATCGATGCGAGACGCGACAAATTCACCGCTGCGGCAGCTGACCTCCCACTCGGAGGAATCACTGCCGTAAATCACCGCAATGTTCTTGTACTTTGTCATATAGGAATTATTGAAAGAAATACTTAGTCGAAATAATAATCCTCCTCGCTCTGCACCTGATTCTGGGAGCTGTCGGAGCCCTGGCCGCTTCCGCAGCCGTAAGGATCCATATGGGCGGGAGCTATGAATTTATCAGAAGCCGAAACTCCGCAGGTCCCGTCGGCCAGAACCTTCTTCATGAAGATGCCCCATATCGGCAGGGCCATGTTGGCGCCCTGACCGAGATAGCTGTTGGAGAAGTGCACCTGACGGTCCTCTGCTCCGGACCAGATTCCGGCGGTGATGGTAGGAGTATAGCCGATGAACCAGCCGTCGGCATTGTCATTGGTCGTTCCGGTCTTACCGGCAATTTGGCCCGTAAGGCCATATCTTCCGCGCAACCTTCCGCCCGTGCCTCCGTTCACCACGGCCTGCATCATCTGGACCATCTTGTAAGCTGTCTGCTCGCTGATGGCCTCGGAACGGCGCGGAGTGAACTCGGAAAGGACGTTGCCCTCAGAATCTTCGATCCTGGTCACGAAAATAGGTTCGATGTGAACGCCTCTCGAAGGGAAGGTGTTGTATGCGGCCACCTGCTCGAAGAGAGAAAGGTCGCAGGAACCCACACAGAGGGCCGGCACCTCGTCAAGATGGCTCTTGATGCCCATCTTATGCATCATATCGGCCATGGCGTGAGGCCCGAACTGTTTCATCAGGTAGGCCGAAATATTGTCGGAACTCTGGGCCAGGCCCCATTGCAGGGTCACGGTCTTGCCGATGGAGGCGGCTTTTTCATCGCTGCGCGGGGTCCAGGTGTCTCCGCTCTCGAGGATGATGGTCTGAGGGACGTCGACCACCTCGGTGCAAGGGGCAAGGCCTTCCTGCATGGCGAGGGCGTAGATGAAAGGCTTGGCGGTCGAACCAACCTGCCTCTTGCCCTGACGCACATTGTCATACTTGAAATAGCGGTAGTTAGGCCCGCCCACGTAGGCGAGCACATTGCCGGTCTCAGGCTGGACTGCCATGAAAGAAGCCCTGATGAAAGACTTATAGTACCTGATCGAATCGTCAGGAGTCATTGTCGTGTCGATGTAACCCTTCTTGTTCCAGGCGAAGACCCTCATCTGAGAAGGCTGGCTGAAACTCTTGAGGATCTGAGCCTCGCTCGCCCCGTCGTCCTTCATCATGCGCCAGCGGTCGCTCCAGCGCCTTGCCTGCTGCATCACGCGCTCGCGGGTCGCGGGGTCGACGTCATTGGCGAAAGGCGCATTAGTTTTGTACTTCATCTCGGCGTTGAAACTCTTCTGGAGAGAAGCCAGATGCTCCGCGACGGCCTCTTCGGCATATTGTTGCATCTTGAAGTTGATGGTCGTATAAATCCTCAGGCCGTCTCTGTCGAGGTCATAGAGAGAGCCGTCCGGCTTCGGATTCTTGTTGATCCAGCCGTAGAGCCCGTCGGAGGCCCAGAGCGTAGAATCATATCTGAAATCTTCCACCTGGGCATAGTCATGCCTGCGAGGCTTGGCGGCCCTCATGTATTTCTTGAGCATGTCCCTGAAATATGGAGCATGGCCTGCGTTATGATCCTGAACCTGGTAGTCAAGGACTATAGGCAGCCTCTCAAGCGAATCAAGTTCATCCTTGGTGATATAGCCTGCCTTCTCCATGCGGCTGAGGACAAAATTGCGTCTGGTGAGGGACTGCTCCGGATGGAGATGAGGATTGTATCTGGTAGGCTTGTTGACCATACCCACCAGCGTCGCGCTCTCCTCGACCGTCAGGTCAGCAGGATCCTTGGCGAAGAAGGTCTCCGAGGCCGCCTTTATGCCGTAGGCGCTGCTCCCGAAGAAGACTGCGTTGAGATACATGTCGACGATCTCCTCCTTGGTGTAATTCCTTTCGAGCTTCACGGCCGTTATCCACTCCTTGAGCTTTATCCATACCATCTTTACCTGATAGACTCCCGGAATGCGGCTGCTCGCGTCAGCCCTCGGGTAGAGGGTCTTCGCCAGCTGCTGGGTTATGGTGCTGCCGCCTCCCTGGTCGCTTTTGCCCAGGAGAAGAGTCTTGAAGAATACTCGTCCGAGCCCCCGGAAATCTATCCCGGAATGTTTGTAGAAACGCCTGTCCTCCGTGGCCACGGCCGCCTCTATCGTAGAGGGGGCGAGGTCTTCATAGCTGACGTAGGAACGATTCTCTATATGATACGTAGTAAGGACCTGTCCGTCAGAAGCGAGGACCTGAGTGGCAAGTTTGCTGTCTGGGTGCTCCAGTTCCTCGAATGACGGGATGTCCGCGAAGGCCCATACGAGCAGGATGAGGAAGAGAAGGAACGCAAAAGGCAGCGTGACTATGATCCAGAACCATTTCGTAAGTCTGTGTGTCGTCTTCCCGGTCATTTTTCATTCTATAATATAAGACAAAATTAACTATAAAATTTGGAAATTTGCCGTGTTTGAAATTTCTTTGCAAGCGCAAAGGCACAAAAACTATTTTTGCAGAGAAAGATTTATGGCGGGGAATTTGGTAATCGTAGAGTCGCCCGGAAAAACTAAAATCCAGGGCTATCTCGGAAAAGACTTCACGGTCAAAGCCAGTCTGGGGCACATCCGCGACCTCCAGGACAATAAGCTCAGCGTAGACATAGAACACGGGTTCAAGCCCGAATACGTCATACCTGCGGACAAGAAGAAGGTAGTGGCCGAGCTCAAAAAGCTCGTTTCTCAGGCAGACACGGTCTGGCTCGCGTCCGATCCCGACCGCGAGGGGGAAGCCATTGCCTGGCACCTTTATGAGACCCTCGGGCTCAAGGACAAGGACACACACAGGATAACCTTCCACGAAATAACATCGGAAGCCGTAAAGGATGCGGTCAAGCACCCGAGGGAAATAGATATGAACCTCGTCAACGCCCAGCAGGCCAGGCGCGTGCTGGACAGGCTCGTGGGTTTCGAACTTTCTCCAGTTCTCTGGAGGAAGGTGCAGCCGAAGCTCAGCGCCGGAAGAGTCCAGAGCGTTGCCCTTAGGCTCGTGGTCGACAAGGAAAGGGAGATCATGGCCTTCAAGCCGGAGGCTTTCTACAGGGTGGACTCCATCTTCCATCCCGCTGGAGAAGGTGCCAGAGTGCAGGTAAAGGCGACGCTCGACTCGAAGTTCAACGGAATCGAGGCCGCCAGAGCCTTCCTCTCGGACAGCATCGGCGCCAAGTTCCAGATCACCGACATAGACGAGCGCGACGGGGAGAGGACCCCGGCCCCTCCGTTCACGACCTCGACCCTCCAGCAGGAGGCGGCTAGAAAACTCCACTTCCCTGTCAACATGACAATGAGAGTGGCCCAGTCTCTCTACGAGAAGGGACTCATCACTTATATGCGAACCGACTCGGTCAATCTCTCCGGCCTTGCCTTGGGCACAGCCAAGAAATTCATCACGGAGAATTACGGAGCGGAGTATTCCACGACCAGACAGTACCGCACAAAGGCCAAGGGGGCTCAGGAGGCTCATGAGGCCATCCGTCCTACCTTCATAGAAAACACCCAGATAAGCGGCACGGCCCAGGAGCAGAAGCTCTATGACCTCATCTGGAAACGCACGGTCGCTTCTCAGATGGCGAACGCCAAGACAAAGAGCACCACCATAAAGATTTCTTCTGACAAACGAGAGGAGAAGTTCGTCAGCAGGGGCGTGAAGATCGTCTTCGACGGCTTCATGAAGGTCTATTCCGAAGGACGCGATGATGCCCAGACCTCTGACGAGCAGGAGGTTATCCTGCCGGCTCTCGCCAAGGGCCAGGAGATGGAAAGCAAGGGGATGGAGGCGGATTGCAAGTACACCCAGCCTCCGTTCAGGTACTCAGAATCTTCGCTCGTCAAGAAGCTTGAGGAACTCGGCATAGGCCGTCCTGCGACTTACGCCCAAATCATCACGACCCTCACTACGGAGCGTGGCTATGTCAACAAAGGCAACAAGCCGGGCACGAAGATCAAGGTCAGCGACCTCTGCCTCAAAGACGGAGTTATTTCCGAAGTCGGAAAGGTGGAGACCGTAGGTGCGGAGAACGGGAAGTTGATTCCGAATGAAATAGGAATGATCGTGACGGATTACCTGGTGAAGAATTTCTCCGAAATCCTCGACTATAATTTCACGGCCAACGTTGAGACGGATTTCGATGAAATCGCCGAAGGAAAGAAAGTCTGGAACAGCGTAATAGGCGAATTCTACTCGCCTTTCCACAAGAAGGTCGAGGAAGTCTCCAATGACAAGAATTTCACTCACGTCGAGAGAGAGCTCGGCATAGACCCGGCAGACGGGGAGAAAATAGTCGCAAAGTTCGGAAAATATGGCCCTTACGTCCAGAAAGGCAGCGGAGACAAGGTCCGCTATGCGAATCTCGCCTCCGGCCAGCTGATAGAAAATCTCAGCCTTGAGGAAGCAATAAAGCTCTTCCAGCTGCCGCGCACGGTAGGGCAATATGAGGGCATAGAAATAATAGCGACGAAGGGACGTTTCGGCCCGTACATCAAGTACGGCAACATGAACGCCTCCCTGCCGAAAGGCTCCGATCCGCTTTCGGTCAGCCTGGAAGACTGCATCGAAGCGATACGCCGCGGAAAGGAAAGGGCCGCCGGAAATCAGGTCATCTCCGAGTTCAAGGACATTGATGTCCAGATCATAGAGGGAAGGTACGGTCCATACATCAAGCATGCCGGCTCCAACTACAAGATTCCGAAGGAGATGAACGCCCAGACGATGACTGAAGCCGACTGCCGCTCAATCATCGACAATTCTGAGCCCACAAAGCGAAAGAGATTCACGTCCAGGGGTGGCAAGAAATAGGGATCCGAGCCTTCTCCTTCCTTTCAATATTCATGTTAGAGGAGGCTCCGTACTGCCAAAATGTTATTTTTAGATGCAAAAGTGTTATAATTTAGAAATTATCATTACTTTCTCATCTTTGACACTTAGGTCTTGAGAAATCTGGCCCTCAGTGCGCTGGGTTGGCGATTTTGGGCGTTTCCGGAATCGGCTTCTTTGCACTAATATGCTGGTGAGCCGAATTATTTTCTGGTCGA
>Ga0256406_1001090_pt1 | contig 45133 bp, 36 predicted proteins | sample RumenRJG_03DNA_FD_185986 | JGI IMG/M metagenome (GOLD analysis project Ga0256406, IMG submission 185986) | Bovine rumen microbial communities from Lethbridge, Alberta, Canada - RJG_03 | ecosystem: Host-associated > Mammals > Digestive system > Stomach > Rumen | place: Canada: Alberta | collected... | reverse complement strand
AAAAGCTGTTTAGCTCTTACTTAATGCTGACAGAAACTGTCATGTGTTATCTGTTTTCCAGATTCAAAGAAATTTTCAAGGGTAATTTCTGTTTGTCGCTGTTCAATTTTCAAGGTCCGAAACCGCCGTATTATGCGGTTTTGAAGTGCTGCGCTCACCGGAGCGCGAGATATATATTATCATCGAAAACAAAGCTTGTCAACGTGATTTTCAGATTTTCACATAAATATTTTTTCGGTACAGAATGAGGCTGGGCAACCACATGAGAACCACATAGACCACGGCCTGCATGAGGGAGGAAAAATAAGGGTTGCGGAATACCGGAACAAATACAAATTCGTAGGCACAGTTCCAGAGAGACTGAAGTTCTCCTCCGGCTGGTACTTGAATGTCACAGAGCAAAATAGTAAACACTGTGCTGTAAATGAAGACCAGCAGTGCATTACGACCAAATGCCTCAAAGAAGGTAAAGTATTTGCGGGTGTTCCGGAGGTCAATCGCCCACAGGAAGAAGGCAAGGTTGAGGAAAGCCACGCCAGTGGTGACCAGCACGAAAGTCGGAGACCACATCCGCTTGTTCAGCGGGATTCCAAAACTGAGGAGCCACCCGGCTACTGCCATGGGGAAGCCAGACAGGAACAAGTGGCGCATGCGGTAATGGTTGTCAGGGGTCTTGAGAATCATTTTTCCGCAGAGATACCCGAGGCATCCCTGGGCAATGGCCGGAATTGTGCTGAGTACGCCCTCGGGGTCGTAGAGCTCCTCCAGCCTGTGGTTTTCCGGGAGCAAAGCCCTGTCCACAATACCGACAATATTTTGCGGCGTCTGCTCAAAGCCGTGGCCGACTAGCAGAACCACGCTGTAAACCACAAGAAGGCATGCGCATATACCAGCTACAGTGCGGTCGGAAAAAGAGAGCGCAAGAATAGACAAGAAGAGATAGACAAGGGCAAGCCGCACCATGACCCCCATAATCCGCGCAGTATCAAAATTCCAGAGAGCATAGGCTGCGCCTTTTCCTTCGTATGCGCGATGCAGTGCCCGGCCAAGCCATCCAGTTCCATACCCCACCAGCATCAGGATAAGCGTACGCTTTATGATTTTCCCGGCAGCGGAGGATGACCAGCGGTAGCCATACTTTTTCAGAGAAAACGCCGCAGAGATTCCCATGATCACAATGAAGAAGGGAAAGATAAAATCCGTCGGCGTCATGCCATTCCAGGGTGCATGATCAAGAGGGCGGTAGACATAATCCCAAGAGCCGGGATTATTGACGAGAATCATGGCGGCAATGACAAAGCCGCGGAAGACGTCGAGCGAATAGAGACGCTTGCCCTTTTCCATAATGACCCTCCTCTGAAAATCAAAAAACCTGCGGCCCCAACCAGAGCCACAGGTTTCTTGCATGGTGCCGGCAGTGGGACTTGAACCCACACGCCCGTAAGGACAACAGATTTTGAGTCTGTCTCGTCTGCCAATTCCGACATGCCGGCGCGTGTCGTTAATTATATCCCACAAGATGAGAAATTGCAATTGGGTATTCCGTGCCATGGATTTTACACGACATTTGAACTGCTTTGTTGTAATATATAGGTATGAATTTATGGAACGGAGATGATCCCTCATGCTGAAAGATGGAATGATCTATACGGGACGGACGGAGGACGGAAGAGAGATTGGCATTCTGCCAAAAATGGCGAATCGCCACGGTCTCATTGCCGGCGCAACCGGAACCGGAAAAACGGTTACCTTAAAAGGGCTCGCAGAGTCTTTTTCCGACCTGGGCGTCCCGGTCTTTCTCGCCGACGTCAAGGGCGACCTCGCCGGTATGATTCACCCGGGCATCGAGTCCGACGACATGAGGGCAAGAATGGAAAAATTTTCCCTCGAGGGAACCGGATTCCAGCTCCACTCCTACCCCACCGTTTTTTGGGATATCTATGGAAAAAAGGGAATCCAGCTCCGCACAACTATCTCCGAGATGGGGCCGCTGCTCCTGAGCCGCATTCTCAGCCTCAATGACATCCAGTCTCAAATTCTGACAGTCGCATTCAAAGTGGCAGACGACAATTCCCTGCTGCTCATTGATACCAAAGACCTAAAGGCCATGCTGAATTGGCTGGATGACCACAAGGCCGAGCTGAAGGATGACTATGGAAATATCTCCAGTGCGTCCATCGCCGCCATTATCCGTTCCCTCACGGCACTGGAAATGGACGGAGGAGACATCTTCTTCGGCGAGACCGCATTGGATATCAAGGATCTCTTCACTCTTGATGCCAGTGGAAAGGGCGTCATTCATATTTTGGACTCCGAGAGCCTCATCAACCACCCTGCCCTCTACTCCACGTTCCTGCTCTATCTCCTATCGGAACTGTTTGAGACTCTTCCCGAAGTGGGAGACCAAGAGAAACCGAAAATGGTCTTCTTCTTCGATGAGGCACACCTCCTGTTTGACGGTGCCTCCAAAGACCTGCTCTCCAAAATTGAGCAGGTCGTACGCCTCATCCGTTCCAAGGGCATTGGCATTTATTTTGTCACCCAGAGTCCATCCGATGTTCCGGACAGTATTCTGGCCCAGCTCGGAAACAAAATCCAGCACGGTCTCCGCGCCTATACCCCCGCAGAGCAAAAACGGGTCAAGGCCGCAGCCATGGCATTCCGTGAGAATCCTGCCTTTGACACCTATGAAACTCTTCTGAACCTTCCCACCGCACAGGCTGTGGTCTCCTTCCTGGATGAAAAGGGAACCCCCGCCGTCTGCGAAAAGGTTGCCATCCTACCGCCCCAGTCTCAGATGGGGCCCATTGAAGACGCTGAGCGGGACAGTCGTGTAAAGAGCAGCATTCTCTATAGCAAATATGCAACTGCTGTGGACCCGGACTCTGCCTATGAATTTCTCCAGAGAAAGGGACTGGAGGAGGCCGCCGCTGCGGAACAGGCCGCCAAACAGGAAGCAGAAGAAAAGCAGAAAGCTGCGGAAGCGGCTGCTGCAGAGAAGCAGCGGCAGAAAGAAGAAGCCGCTGCGGAGAAACAGAGGCAGCGTGAGGAAGCGGCAGCTGAAAAGCAACGTCTCAAGGAAGAGGCCGCCCGCGAAAAAGCGGAGGAAAAAGAGAGAGTTCAGGCCGCCAATGCGAGAAAACGTGCAGCAAAGAATGTGGCCCGCTCTGTTGTCGGAAGCCTTGGCCGGGAGGCCGGACGTGCCGTCGGCAAGAACTTTGGACAGTTCGGAAAGAATCTTGGGGGCAATGTGGGATCCAGCCTGGCTCGCGGACTTCTGAACACCCTGTTTAAAAGCTAATTGTATATTGAAAAATACGCGCCCCGGTTTTCCGGAGCGCTATTTTTATCTTTTCAGCGGTAGGCCTCTTCATAGATTTCAAGATAATCCTCATCGGACAGCGGAAGTGGGTCGGCATCATTGTCGCCGCCCAATACCTGGTGAACCTTGGCGGGATAGAGCTTTAGCTCCTCCTTGGTAATGCCAGCATCGCTCATTTTTAAGTCTGCGCAACCTACTGAGGCGATGAGTTCATCCAGCGCCTTGATGAAATCCTTTCCAGATGTTGGATTCTCCACTCCCATGGCTTTCGCCATCTTGATCATCGGCGCCTCCGCCGCCTGCCGTTTTGCAAAGAAATCAAAATACGAATGGGAAATCATGATGAGCCCGGCACCATGAACCAGGTCTTTGTGGAATCCACCCATAACATGTTCCATAGTGTGTTGTGATGTACAGAGCATATAATATCCGGCAAGAGAATTTGCCAATGCCATGTTTGCCCGTGCCTCTCGATTATTACCGTCCCGATAAGCAGTTGGCAGGTTCGTTGCTATCAGTTCAATGGCCTTCAGTGCAAACATCTCTCCCATGGGATGCTCAAATCTATTGACCACACTCTCAGCCGCATGAAAGAAGGCATCCATGCCCTGATAGGCGGTGAACTTGGGCGGTACACTCATCATGAGATCCGAATCCACTATCGAAAGTGTCGGGAACATGGAGTCCCAGGGAATGTCGCTCTTCTCCTGCACCGCATCATTGGAAATGACCGCTGTATTATCCACTTCACTCCCGGTTCCTGCCGATGTCGTAATACAGACAATGGGTGCAGCCGGATTCTCGGGTGTCTGCTTTCCCCCGTGTTTTGTGGAAGAATAATCCCAGAGATCCCCTTTGTTTGTCATCATGAGGGCGATGCACTTTCCGCAGTCCATAACCGAACCGCCTCCAAGCGCCACTACGAAGTCGCACTTAAACTCCCGCGCTTTTCCAGCACCATCCATTACATTTTCGCGGGTGGGATTCTGGCGGATCTCATCAAAGAGTTCATATTCCACACCGGCAAGCTCCAGTTCCTTCGCCAACCGATCCAGATATCCAAACCGGCGGACTGACTTGCCAGCAGAAGTGGCAATCAACGCTTTCTTCCCAGGGAGATCCTCCTCATGGAGATGATTGAGCTGGCCGGGACCAAAAAGGACCTTAGTCGGTACATGGAAAATAAAATTGCTGTACATCAAAAATCCTCCCATTATCAAAATTCAAGCTAAGCGTACACAATCTAGTCAGGAAAGAATTGTAATGGAGAGAAAAAAGGGCCGTATCAAGCATGGCGTTTTTCGCCATATTGATACAGCCCTTTTTCTCAGATTTCAAATATTTGATGAGGAACCGAGTAACCATCTTCCAACGTCTCCGCCATATAAATGTCACAGTTCCCAACATATTTAGCCCAGTACATGCCTTCTGCGTCCGGCGTCAAATATTCCAAAGCACCTTTCATGGCAATGGCATGCGTGGCTATCAACACATTCTCATCCTTATCAGAGAGAATATCCTGAAGAAACTCCCCCATCCGCTCAGTGACGTGGGCAAGGGACTCCATGCCTTCCGGGGCAGGATTGTGGACGAAGTCCTGAAAAAACGTGATGATTTCCCGTGGCGGGTTTGCCAAGCAAGTCCCCTCATAGGGGCCATAATCCATTTCCAAAAGGCGATCATCAAAGAGTAATGGGACGTCATTTCCAGCAATAATCTTTCCCGTCTGCGCCGCTCTGGTCAGCGGGCTCGAACAGATACGGTCAAGCCGGATATTCTGACTCCTCAAAAAGTCCCGGGCTTTTTCTGCCTGTCGGATTCCATTTTCATTGAGCGGAGAGTTACTTCTGCCCTGCAGCAGCTTCTCTTTGTTTTTCGCAGTTTCTCCGTGGCGGACAATGTAGATGTTCATGGGTTAGAGGGTGCCGAAGATACGATCCCCTGCATCGCCCAAGCCGGGGACAATGTAACAGTCCTCATTGAGTTTTTCATCCATGGCAGCGGCGTAGATATCCACATCCGGATGTGCCTTTTGAAGGGCTTGGATGCCCTCCGGGGCCGAGATAATGCAGAGAAAACGGATGGATTTCGGATGATATTCCTTGATCTGATCAATGGCGTCGATGGCAGAGCCGCCAGTGGCAAGCATGGGGTCGAGAACAAAGACGTCCCGCTCCGCAATATCAGCCGGAAGCTTGCAGTAATAGGGAACCGGTTTCTTGGTCGTCTCGTCTCGGTACATGCCAATGTGACCAACCTTAGCAGACGGAACAAGATTCAAGATACCGTCCACCATGCCAAGACCGGCACGAAGGATGGGAACAATGGCAAGTTTCTTGCCGCTGAGCTCGTTGGCAACACAGGGACCGATGGGCGTCTCTATATTTTTCTGCTGTAGCGGCAGGTCACGTGTGGCCTCATAACACTCGAGCATGGCAATTTCGCTAATTAGAGCACGAAACTACTGGGTTCCCGTGTTTTTGTCCCGAAGGATGGAGAGCTTGTGCTGAATAAGCGGATGGTTCGTAATGGTAAGTGTCGACATATCCGCCCCCGTCAGTCCTCGTCTTCAATGGCCATGACTTTATCAATACGTCTCTGATGGCGGCCACCCTCAAATTCACTGTCAAGATAAGCGTCTACAACTTTGCAGGCAAGGCCAGGACCGATAACGCGGCCGCCCATGCAGAGAACATTTGCGTCGTTGTGGCGTCTGGTGAACTCTGCGCTAAACGTGTCATGGCATACAGCCGCGCGGATGCCCTTTACCTTGTTGGCAGCCATGGACATGCCAAGGCCGGTGCCGCAGATGAGGATACCCCTCTCCGACTCTCCGGAGGTGACGGAATGGCAGACCTTGAGGGCGTAGTCCGGATAGTCCACGGAGTCCGGTGTAAAGGTACCAAAGTCCTTATATTCCACGCCGCGTTCTTCCAGGTGCTTAATGACCTCATTTTTGAGTTCGAGTCCGCCGTGATCACATCCAATAGCAAGCATAGTGTATCCTCCTTATTTTGTCTCAGACTGATTTCTTCTCTTGAGTTCCCGCTCCGCCTGCGGTGCCCGCAGATAGACGGGAAGCAATTTTTCCGACGATATTGGGGAAAAACCATTTTCCAGTTTTTGCGCTGCGCAGAGTGCCACCGAAACCGCATTCTGATATCGCAGCTGCGGTGGGGCAAGAACCAAGCCAGGGAGTTTAGGACAAAGTGTATTATAGCACAGCTCAGCGCCGTCCCCCACCAGCACAATATCGTCATTCCGTGCGGCGAGATCCTCCCCCAGCTTTTCAATGGGAATGGCATCGTCCTCGGTGAGCCGGGTCACAGAGTTGCCAGATACTTGAAATGTGCCGGTATAGACCTGTTTTCTTCGGGCATCCATTGCCCCGACGACCGCACAGTCTCGAACACCGACATAGTTGTAAGCCATGGATTCCAGTGTGGAGACCGGGACAATGCAGTCTCCCCGGAAGAGCGTAAGCCCCTTCAACGCTGCTGCACCAATTCGAACCCCGGTGAAAGATCCGGGTCCGGCGTTTATAGCAAAGAAGTCAATATCCTTCAGTTCCAGTTTTGCATGCTTCAGAGCATTTTGCGTCATGGGCATAAGCGTCTGACTGTGGGTGAGCCCAATATTCGTGTAGCAAGAACTAATGATTTTTCCGTCCTCCAGCAATGCCGCACTAGCCGGTCCCGCCGTACAGTCAATGGCCAGAATCTTCATTCGCTCTGCCCCCTGTCAATAGTAATCATACGCGCATTTTCGTCATTGTCTGCCTTCTTGATTTCCACTCGGACCGCATCCTCCGGCAGAGCATTCTCAATATTTTCGCTCCATTCCACCGCAAGGATATAGCCCATGTCAATGTAGTCATAGAAGCCGGTGGAGTCCAAGTCGTCCCATGTCGTGATCCGATACATATCAAAATGGACCAGCGGCGGCTGTCCCCCGTACTCCTGAACAAGGGCAAACGTGGGGCTGCTGACGGACTCGGTACACCCGAGTCCCCTGGCAAGTCCGCGGGTAAATACCGTCTTGCCCATGCCCATGCCCCCGAAAAATGCCACAACCGTGCCCGGCTCCAGCTGTGCAGCGAGTTTCTGTCCCAGCTGTTCCGTCTCTGTGGGCGATTCACTCCGGTATGTCGTCATGGCTCTCTCCTCATACAAACATGTTATTAGCATTTTACCATCATTCCGCAGGAAATCAACGGAATGCCCCGGGCTTCTTGAAAAATGGAAATGTGCCCTTTATAATGTTTTTACTCTGATTATTATTATTGCTTCTATAAGCAGGAAAAGAGAAAAAATGTCCAAGTTTAAAGAATCGTTCTCCCTGTTCTTCCGGGGAACCGACAAAATTTTGACGCTTCTCTGTCTCCTCGCCTCTACCTTCGGTATCGTCATGGTCTACAGCGCCACCCGGCATACCGTCGAGGGCGGAGGCTTCCCGAGAGATGCTCTCACCATGATCTTCGCCGTCATCATCGGTCTCGCCATCGCCTTCGGCATGTCCCTCATCGACTATGATGCCTACTGCCGAATATGGTGGGTCTGGGGTGCCTTAGGCGTCTTTCTTATGATTCTGGTCATGCTGGTCGGTGTCGCACCGTCGGCACGGCAGGACGCCCGAACCTGGCTGAACCTCGGAATCATCTACTTCCAGCCCTCCGAGCTGGTCAAGGTGTTTTTCATAACCACATTCTCCGTTCACCTATATTCTGTGCGGGACGAAATCAACAAAGTACGCAACGTTCTTCTTCTTGTTCTCCATGCACTCATCCCATTTGCCCTCGTCTCCATCTCCGGAGATGACGGCTCCGCTCTGGTATTCCTGCTCATTGCACTCAGCATGATCATTGTGGCAGGTCTCAGTTGGAAATACATCCTCGGCTTTTTCGCCCTTGTGGGTGCCGCCATTCCGTTGGTCTGGTCGAAACTCACGAACTTCCAAAAAGAGCGTTTTGTCGTCATCTGGAACCCTGATAAGTACCCAGGCACATCGTATCAGCAAAACCTTGGTCTTGCCGCTCTCTATAACGGCGGGTTTCTCGGCAAAGGTCTTTTCAAGGGCAATTACACCCAGAACGGCGTCGTGCCGGAGAGCCAGAACGATATGATCTTTACGGTCATCGGAGAGGAACTCGGTGTCATCGGCGGACTTGTCGCCATCCTGCTCCTCATGGGAATCATCCTCCGCATCATAAAGATCGGACGCTCCTCCGTAGACGGCCCCGCACAGTATGCCTGCTACGGAATTGCTTCCATGATTGGCTTCCAGACGCTCATCAACCTTGCCATGGTTTTCCGCATTGGACCGGTCATCGGTATTACGCTTCCATTCTTCAGCGCCGGCGGTTCTTCTACACTCTGCCTGTACGTAGCCATTGGACTTGTCTTGAGCATTCAGCGGGCGGTCTATTCTGAGACGGCGGACAACATGCTTCCGCTTATCGGCGTGACTTCTCGTTTTGACCCGAGCTACCGCAGTTCCGAACACCAGAAAAAGCCAAAACGGAACTGGTCCCCGCGGGCAAGAAAAGCCTGGCATCAGGCAAAACGAATGGATCGGAAGGCCAACAGTATCCTTCCAAACACCCGTCGCGGACATCTCCAGTACGACTTTGACCATAAGAACCGTAAATCGCCCCCGTCCCATGCCACATTTAAGCCGCGGGCAGGAAGCAAAAAGCAGCCCCGCTACCGGGACGAAAACAAATAACAACTTCCCTGTATTGAACGTCATGTTCTATACAGGGAATTTTTATGCTACACTGTTTTCGGAAATGTAGGAAACGACAAGGAGGTGTTTTCCATGTATATTGGGGATTTCTATGTCAGGCTGATAAAGACCAGAGATGTCAAGGAGACCCGGACAAGCACGACGTACAAAGGGAAAAAGATTCCCCTGCTCATCGTGGAGCCAAAGAAAGCGCCAGCACGGAAAGTACCAGGGGTGCTGTGGATCCACGGCGGCGGCTATATGCTCGGCATGAAAGAAATGGCATACATGTGCCGTGCATTGGATCTGGTGCGGAATTTTGGCGTAAAAGTTGTATTACCGGGATATCGCCTGTCGTGGCAGGCGCCTTATCCGGCGGCCATTGAAGACTGCTATGGCGGCCTTCTCTATTTGAAGGAGCACGCTGCCGAACTCGGCATTGATGACCGACAGATTATGGTAGGCGGAGAGAGCGCTGGAGGCGGACTGACCGCTGCGCTCTGCATTCTGGCAAGGGACCGGGGCGAGGTGAATATTGCCTTCCAAATGCCACTCTACCCCATGCTGGACAATCTGGATACGGAGACCTCAAGAAATAACCACGGGCATATTTGGAATACCAGATTAAACCATATTGGCTGGCAGCTGTATCTCCGAAAGGATGCGAAACGGCCAGATATCTCGCCCTATGCATCCCCCTCACGGGAAACAAACTACGAGGGGCTTCCTCCAGCCTACACATTTGTTGGCACCGGAGAGCCATTTTATGCAGAGACATTAAAGTTCGTACAGAACTTGCAGGATGCCGGTGTGCCTGCCACCGTAGATATTTATGAGACTGACACGCACGCCTTTGACATGCTCTATCCCAGACGACCGGAGAGTGCAGTGGCAGCCAAAAAACTGAATGAGGCGTTTTCGTATGCGATAAAGAATTATTTTACAGAGCAGGGATAAATCGCCCAGTAAATCAAGAAAACCTCCTTATGATGGGACATTACAGCCATCACGAGGAGGTATTGTTCTATTCTCTATTGTGCAGTTCGGCAAGAAGTTCACCCACAGTCTGGTGCAGTTCGGGATCCACAAAATCCGGTTCCATTTCCGCAATGGGAGCCAGGACAAATTCGCGGTTGCAGCGGTCCGGGTGCGGGACGATGAGGTCGTCACTGTGAATGATTTCATCCCCATAGTAGATGAGGTCGAGATCCAATGTGCGTGGACCCCAGTGGATGATGCGTTTCCGGTGCTGCTCTTTTTCAATTTGCAACAGCGTGTAGAGCAGTTCCTCCGCCGGGAGCTTGGTGTCTAAAATGACCGCCATATTCAGGAAATCCGGCTGGTCAGTGACGCCATAGGCCTTTGTCTCTATTACCGAGGAGCGCTTCACAATATGCCCGGCCCGTTTTTCCAGTGCCTCCAGCCCGTTGGCGATGTACTGTTCCCTGTCACCCAAATTGGTGCCAATGCCAATAACCGCCCTCATTGCAGCGCCTCGACCATACGGACCGCATCAAGATTGGCCTTTACGTCATGAACTCGTGCCATCTCTATACCGTGCATGGCGGCATAAGCAGAGACACCGACGGTGCCAAACAGCCGTTCTTCAGGATCCTCCTCGTGGAGAGTGGCACCGATAAAAGATTTGCGGGACACCGCCAGCAGGTGCGGCATGCCGAGATCCTGGAACCGGTCAATATTTTTTAAGAGGTCGATGTTGTGCTGCACCGTCTTTCCGAAACCGATTCCGAGGTCGATGATGATGCGCTCATCAGAAATACCATGGGCAAGTGAAAAATCGATTTGCTGGTCAAGGAAAGCATAAACATCTTCGACAACGTCATCATAATGTGGGTTATCCTGCATGTGGTCTGGACGGCCATTGATATGCATGAGAATAACCGGCACCTGATTTTCTGCAACGACATGGACCATATCCGGGTCAAAGGTCAGTGCGGAAATATCATTGATGATATCCACCCCTGCCTCGCATGCTTTCTGCGCTGTGGCCGCATGATAGGTGTCCACAGAGAGAAGAATGTCCGGGTAACGCTCCTTTATGGCATGGATGACTGGGCAGACACGTTCCTGCTCCTCTTCCGGAGTTACAGGCGCCGATCCAGGGCGCGTAGACTCTCCGCCGATATCGAGGAAGGCAGCTCCCTCAGAGATGAGCTTTTCCGCCCGCTCCATGGCCTTCTCTGTTCCAAAGGCCCGGGAGCCGGAATAGAACGAATCCGGCGTCACGTTAATGATCCCCATCATCTCCATATTGGTAAACGTATGAAGTGTACCGTCTTTCAAAAGGATATGTTTCAATGGTTTTCCTCCCCCGGATGTCCTATGACCCTTGCATAGGCCTGATGATTATGAATACTCTCCTGGCTCTCCACCTGAATACTATAGGAGCGAATACCGGGAAGTACATCCATCCTCTGTTTGACCTCACGGCAGACATCCTCTACGAATTTCGGATGGTCATAGGCGTATTCGGTGACATACTTCTCGTCAGGCCGCTTCAACAGAGTATAGAGCGGAGAGGAGGCAGACTGCTCCGAGATCTCCACAAACTTCTCAAAGGGGATAAATTTGTGGGTATCCGCCGTAATGGTGACCAGTGCTCTCTGATTATGGGCGGAATAGTCGGAAATTTCTTTTGAACAGGGGCAGAGCGTTGTGACCGGGGTAGCAACCGTGACCTGGAACTGGAGGTCATTTCCGAGCAGTGCCGCCTGTACCTCCACGCCAACATTGATGAGCGATTCATTATTGGTGACCGGCGAGGTCTTATGGACAAAATAGTCAAATTTTAAGTCGAGAAAACTGTTCTCCGCCTCGAGGTGGTCCTGCATAGTTTTCAGCAGATTGCGAATATTGCGGATATCCACCTGCCGGTCGTTGTCCTGGATAACCTCGACGAACCGGGACATATGGGTTCCCTTCTGATGGGGACCAAGTCCAACCGATGCGGAGATGGTAGCCCGGGTCGGAATCCAGTTTCCCTCGGCGTCCTTGATCTCAATGGGATAGACAAGGTCTTTGATTCCCACCTCATTGAGGGAGATATTTCTCTCATCATACTGGTTCTGTACGTCCTTCATGCTTCCTCCCCCCGGTAAACGATACCGGAATCCACGGTCTCCCAGACCTCGATCTCATAGAGCGATGCATTGTCGGTCTTCACAAGTGGCTCCAGTTTATTCCAGATATAGATTGCAATATTCTCCGCTGTCGGCTGGGGAATAAAATCATTGATATAGTGATGGTCAAATTCTGAGAGGATATTGTCCTCCACCACATGCTTCAGGTCCACAAAATCATAGAGCATATCCTCATCATTCCGCTTTCCCTGAAGCTTTACATTTAGGTGATAGGTGTGTCCGTGAAGCCTCTCGCACTTTCCGTGGTAGTTCACGAGATTGTGGGCGGCATCAAACTCAAATTTTTTGATCAGGATCATTTGGGATAACTCCTCTTCTCGGTATAGATGATGTCCATGGGTCGATCCCATGGATCGGCAGGTAAAACTTCCGCCTTCTGGGCCTCGAAGGCCACACCGACTATGTCGGCACGGGTACACTTTGGAAGAAACCGGTCATAGTATCCTGCGCCCATTCCCATTCGCATGGCGTTCTCATCAAAAACGGTCAATGGGCAGACGCAGAGGTCAATTTCATTGGGAGAAACCTTCATAGAGTTTTCCGGGTCCGGCTCCGGGATATGGAACGCACCAGGTTTCCAGGCATTTTCGCCTTTCGGATCATAGGCCTCCATCTCTGTTTTCGTGACACAGAGCGGGAATACACATCGTTTTCCTCGAGATTTTGCATCCTCCCAGAGAACATCCAGCGAAACTTCTCCCCGTACGGCCCGGTAGAGAAGGATTGTGTTTGCCCTCTTATATTCCTCGGAGGCCATGATCTGCTCACAGATCTTCCGAGAGGCCTCCTCCCGGAACTCGGGTTCAAGAGAGTCTCGGCGATGGATCTTCTGATGCCGCAGCCAGTTCCGATACGTCTGATGGAATTCCGTACGTACCGCACCAGCAAGGTAAAGTGAGCCAAAGGATACCACAGAGCCCTCTTCCCCTGCCAGCTCCAGTGCACGGCGAATGCCGTCTGCCACAGAGTCAGCCGACTCAGCAGGAAGGCCGCGGCCGTTCAGGTAATCCGCCAGACTGGAACCCGGAAGTGCTCTCTCATTGAACGGAGTCAGGCAGACAAAATGGGAGGCAAGCGGTGCCACCTCATCAAAAATCTTGGGATAATCCTTATCCGCCAAGACCCCAACAAGAAAAACAAATTTCTGATTCGGAAGCAGAGTATGCAGACTCTCCGCAAGAGCCCCTGCGCACTGGGGGTTATGTCCCCCATCCAGCAGAAACAGAGGGGCAGTATTCATGACCTCCATGCGGGCCGGCCATACCACATTTTTCAGGCCGTTTCGGACCGCCTCATCGGTAATATTCCATCCACGCTGTCTAAGAACAGAGACCGTCTCAAGGACCACCGATGCATTTCGAAGCTGGTAGTCCCCCAATAGCCGCTGATGGACGTTTTTCCACTCTCCATAGGAAAAGACCTGGCCCTCCAGGGAAGAAGAGTTCAGTTTGAGCTTGGAGAGATCCGCTTTGTCCATGGGAACATGGCATTTTTCACAGGTTTCCCGGACGACTTGCACCGCCTCAGAGCTTCCGTCATAGCATACCACGGAACAGCCAGGCTTGATGATACCAGCTTTGTTTCTGGCGATTTCCGATATCGTATTACCAAGATATTCCGTGTGCTCCAGACCGATATTTGTGATAACGGCAACCTCAGGGGCATCAATAGCATTCGTGCTGTCCATGAGTCCGCCCAGACCAACTTCCAGAACTACAATGTCACAGTTCTCCTGAAGAAAATACTGCATGGCAATGGCGGTGACGAGTTCAAACTGGCTGGGATGATCCTCCATGGCATCTGCTTCTATACGAACCTGTTCGGTAATATCCGCTAGTACATCGCCCGGGATATTCTCCCCGTTTACCTGCATCCGCTCGCAGAAATCCTGAATGAACGGTGAGGTGTAGAGCCCGGTCTTGAAGCCTGCCTCCCGGAGTACGGCGTCCAGCATGGCGCAGGTACTGCCTTTGCCGTTGCTCCCTGCCACGTGAATAAATTTCAGCTTTTTCTGCGGGTCGCCAATGCGGTGCAGAAGTTCCCGGGTCCGATCCAGACCAAGCCGCATGGTGCTCCAGGTATAGTTATCTATATAACGGATGGCCTCTTCCTTGGTCAAAAAAATGCCCCCTCTGTGACTGCCATCACAAAAGGAGCATAAAATATTTTATGAATGCGGCTCTGGTGACAGCGGATGCGGGCAAGAACCGCGGCGTGCCATGCACGCTCTTCGTCTATGATCAACTTCCCATTCCATAGCACTTAACGCTCTTACCCTACTCTGACAAAACAGAAATAGTGACTTGTAAATGATATGTCCGATTATACACGGGTCAGACCGTCAATTCAACATCATTTCTTCGTAAGCCGGGCAAAGTTTGCCATGACTTTTTTGGTTCCGGCCTTATCAAATGCAATTTCCAGCATTTGGTCGTTGCCCATGGGTTTGACATCCAAGATGACGCCAGTGCCAAAGGCACGGTGGACAACAGTATCTCCCACCGCATAGGTCTCCGTGGAGCGCGGAGCCGGCTTTCCCTGCTTTCCAGAAGAGCCGCCGAAGGTATTTCCCGAATATCGGGGCGATTCATCTCCGAAATGATAACTCCTCCTCGCAAACCGCTGACGTCCCTCCTGATACGAAGTAACACCCTCGGATTGCCCACGTTCAATATATTCCTCTGGAATCTCTGAGATAAACCGGGACGGTGGGTTCCTTGTCGTGGATCCGTAGAGCATGCGGATGAGCGCATTGGTCAGATAGAGCTTTTCCTTGGCACGGGTGATGCCCACATAGGCAAGACGGCGCTCCTCTTCCATTTCCGTGTCATCATAGATGGACTGGCGGCCCGGGAAAACGCCCTCCTCCATTCCGGCCATGAAGACAATGGGGAATTCCAGTCCCTTAGCGGAATGCAGCGTCATCATTACGGCGGCGTCGCTCTGGCTATTGTAGTTGTCAATATCCGACAGCAGGGAGACCTCTTCGAGGAAACTGGAGAGGTCACCATCCTCGCTCTCCTCCATATAGCGGGCGAGGTTGGATTTCAGTTCCTGAATGTTTTCCGTTCGGTCCTGATAGGTGTCCCGGTCGGCGGCGAGCGACTCCAGATATCCGGTCCGGTCCATGACCTCGTCAAACAGCTCCGGCAGTTCCACTTCCTCACTGCGGGCGCGAAGCTGCTCCATCATGTCCGTGAACTTCTTGAGTTTACCGGCAGAGCGGGACAGCGGCTCATATTCGTCGGCGTGGGACATGACCTCGTAGATGCTGGTGCCAACTCCCGCCGCAATATCCGCTGCGCGATTCACGGTCGTCTCCCCAATGCCACGTTTTGGCACATTGACGATTCTCCGCAGTTTGACGTTGTCGGAAGGGTTGTCAATGAGAGAGAGATACGCCAGTGCATCGCGGATTTCCTTTCGCTCATAGAAACGTTTTCCCCCGATGAGTCGGTAGGGAATCCCCATTTTCACGAAAGCACGCTCCATGGCGCCAGACTGGGCATTGGTGCGGTACAGGACCGCATGGTCAGAAAACTTTCTCCCGTTGGCCACGTTGGAGGCAATTTCACCGGCGATAAAGGCTCCCTCGTCATTCTCATCCTGTGCGGTAAAGACAGTAATCTTCTCCCCGTCTCCCCCCGCGGTCCAGAGATTTTTCCCCTTCCGCTCTGTGTTGTTGGCAATGACCGCATTGGCCGCATTCAGGATGTTGCCTGTGGAGCGGTAGTTCTGTTCCAGGCGGATGAGCCGTGCATTCCTGTAATTGTCCTCAAAATGCATGATGTTCTCAATAGTCGCTCCGCGGAACTTGTAAATACTCTGGTCATCATCACCAACGACACAGATATTGTTATATTTTCCCGCCAGCAGGCTGGTCAGAACATACTGGGCATTGTTGGTGTCCTGATACTCATCCACATGGACATAGTGGAATTTGTTTTGGTAGTACTCCCGGACCTCCGGGTCCTTCTGCAGAAGGAGAACAGCATTGACGATCATGTCGTCAAAGTCCATGGCATCGGCGTCCAGGAGAATCTTCTGATACAGTTTATAGGCCTCTGCGTACTTCTGGAGACGGATGTCACCGGCGGCCTCCTTCTCAAACTGTTTGGGAAGGATCAGGTTGTCCTTGGCGTGACTAATGGCATTTAGGATTTCCTTATGCCCCATGACTTTCTCGTCAATATTCAGGAGACGCTGTACCTCCTTCATGACGCGTCGGGAGTCGTCCGTGGCATAGATCGTAAAGTGGGAGCTATAGCCGAGACGGTCCCCATAACGTCGGAGGATTCTTCCGCAGACCGAGTGGAACGTGCCCGCCCAGACCTCCGAGCCCTGAGACTCGCCGAGGATTCCGTTCAAGCGCTCTTTCAGCTCTCCCGCTGCCTTGTTGGTGAATGTGATGGCAAGGATCTGCCAGGGGCGTGCCGGATAGACCGCGAGCAGTTCCTGGATATCAAAATTCATTGGGATTTTCCCGTCCAGATATTCCTGCAGCATTTGCACATCTGACTCGGTCACTTCCCGGCTGAATTTTTCCGAGTAGTAGGCATTTCCATGTTCAATAATGTTGGCAATGCGGTTGACTAGCACCGTCGTCTTTCCAGACCCGGCACCTGCCAGTACCAGAAGCGGACCCTCCGTCGTGAATACCGCCTGTTTCTGTGCCGGATTCATCCTCTGAAACTCATTCTCCAAGATTTTTTTCCGGAGCTCCAGAGCTCTCTGTTCTGTGGTCTGTCCCATGTTCAGTTCCCGTTCCTGTTCTTTCTGAATTTGATATAGTCCTCCAGGATAATGACGGCCGATAAAGCGTCTACCACGGCCTTACGGTCTTTTCCCCTGGTATTCGTGACGTTCAGTGCCCGATGAGCCTCCACGGTGGTGAGACGCTCATCATAGAGGTCTGTATCAAACCCATAGTCCTCCCGCAGCATATCTGCGAGCTCAGCACATTTTTCCGCCCGGAAGCCACGACTCCCATCCATGTTTTTGGGGTATCCCACAACAATGCGCTCCGCCCCCTTTTCTTTGGCGATTCGGTCTATGACTGCCGCCACCTTCGGTGGCCAGCTCTCTTTTATTACAGTGACGGGAGATGCCAGCAGTTCACCGCGGTCACAGACCGCAATCCCTGTACGGGCGTCTCCATAGTCGACGGAGAGAATAATCAACAGAGTCCTCCTTATTGAAATATGCGATAGAAAAGGGCAGCGGTATGAAACCATGCCGCTGCCGGTCATTAATTTTACTTTTTATTCCGGTGATCCGGCTGCCGAGGGAGCTGTGCTTCCCTCTCCTTCTCCGGAACCGCTCCGGTAGGTATAGGAGCCGTAGGTGACCGATTCACTCATGTCCTCAGAGATATCAGAGGCGTCCTCGGAGAGCCCTTCTTCCTCCGTGGCTTCCGTAGCGCCAACTTCCACATTGTTGATGCCAGGTCCACGGTGTACGCCGTCACAGCGTTCCGGCATATTTCCGCGGGCAAACCAGCCTGTTGCAGAGGGGCAGCCGCTTCCAGCAAGCTCTCCGGTATAGGTACAATAACGTGCCTGATGGAGTTCATTACCATAGTCAAACTGTTTCGATGGGAGACCACGGTGTCCGCGGGACATGACGGCGGAGAAGATATGGGCAGCCGGATTGTACCCGGTGCTAGCGTAAGTGATTTCTTCCTGGGAGTCATAACCAAACCAGAACGCACCCACATAGTAGGGCGAACCGCCGCAGGCCCACTTGTCTTTCGTGTCGGATGTAGTACCGGTCTTCATAAACGTCTGGAAACCGGACACGCCACAGCCGGCACCGGTTCCTTCCGTGACGACCGTCTGTAGGATCTTGTTCATGACATCAGCAGTTCCGCGAGAGAGCGCCTGCTCCGAGTGCTCCGAATTGTCGTTCAACAATACTTTGTCACCCTTGGAATTCGTGACTTTCGTGTAGCAATGCGGGCGATAATACTTTCCGCCATTTCCGAAAGCGGCATAGGCCGCACACATTTCAAGAGTCGTCACACCATGGGTCATTCCGCCAACGGCCATGGAGGAAAGGTTTGCGTCCGTCATGTGGCCCTCATCCACCAGGGTATCAAAATGGAATTTGTCTTCCAGGAAATTCAGAGAATATTTCGGCGTGAGCTTCTGGGCCACCCGGGCCGAGGTGGTATTCAGAGACTGAGCAACTGCATATTGTGTTGTGACGCGGGCATTTGGGGCACCATAGCCACCGTCAAAGTTTCTCGGCCACTGTCTTCCTCCGGTCTGCAGAGCGTAGTTTGTGAGCGCTGTGGAGTAGGTGATAAGCTTTTTCTCCATGGCCGGCGCATAGACACTGAGCGGCTTAATTGAGGAACCGGGTGAACGTACTGCGTCAGTGGCGCGGTTAAAACTACGGTTCAGCGTCTTCGGTCCTGCACCACCCACCATGGCAACGACATGGCCTTCATAGTCCATGATGGTGCATGCCGACTGGACCTTCTTTCGGGAGCCAAATGCTCCATCCTCGGTCCTGCCAGGTTCCGATGGGAAAGAGATGCGGTTCTCATAGATATACTCCGCCGCATTTTGCATGGCGATATTCTCTGTCGTGTAGATACGCAATCCTCCGCTATAGACTTTCGCCACAGCGGCAGAACGGGTGTAATTATATTTGTCCATGAGGTCACTGGCCACATTGTCAATGACATAGTCTACAAACCAGCTGTTGACTTTGCGGTTGACCTTGTTCCGTTTCAGTGCTGCTGCAGAGGGAACATATTCAGGCGAATTGGTATAGATAAGTTTCTCCCCCAGTGCCTGATAGTACTGGGATTCTGTAATGGCCTTATCCTCCAGCATATCCTGCAGGCAGACCTTCCGGCGCTCCTCATTGTTGAGAGGATGGAGAAGCGGGTTATAGTAGGTCGGGGCCTGAGTAATAGAGGCCAGGCAGGCACTTTCTGCAACATCAAGCTGGCTGACATCTTTGCCAAAATAAGTGTCAGCTGCAGTGCGGACGCCATAGCAGCCAGAGCCAAGCGGAATGGTATTCAGATAGGCCTCTAGGATGACATCTTTACTGTAATTATTCTCCAGGTTCAGGGCACAGAGAATTTCCCGGAACTTTCGATGGATTGTAATTTGGTTCCGGCCCGTCAGATTCTTGATGAGCTGCTGCGTCAGTGTGGAACCGCCCTGATGACCATGGTATTTTACCACAGCGGCAATAGTACGGATCCAGTCTACACCATGGTGGTCATAGAACCGCTTGTCCTCGAGACAGCGGAAGGAGTCCTGCAGAGATTTCGGTATTTTGTCCAGGCTGACCCAGATTCGGTTCTGTTCGCCGTGGAGATATTCCACCGGCACATCCTTCCCCTGCTCATTTTTGGCATAGATAATAGTGGTCTGAGCCTGGTTATTCCGGTAGTCGTCCAGATCCGCGGCGGGCTTGCCATGGACGAAGGCAATGCAGTAGACCACAAAAAAGAGCACAATAAGAAGAATGCCGAACCAGATATAGGTACTGACCTTCGGCTTCTGTGTGCTCTTGCCTTGTGTTTTTTTGGTATTGCTCGATGCCATGGAGTTGCCCTCCTATGCGTTGTGCCCAACCAGGACACGGTCATAAAACTCTCCTTATTTTACCACATTCTATACGATTACTCAAAATGCAGCCCAAATTCATAAAAAAGGGTCCCCGTAACACGGGAACCCTTTGAAAAGTATATTTCAGGAACTTATTTTACCATGCTGGCAATTTCAGCAGCAAGGTTCTCTTCCTTCTTCTCAATACCCTCGCCCTTTGCGTAACGGGTAAAGCCGGTAACCTTGATGTCGCCGCCAAGCTTCTTGGCAACGCTGTTTACATACTGCTGAACGTTCTCATGCTTCTCAGCCTTTACAAACTCCTGGTCAAGGAGGCAGTTCTCCTTGTAATACTTGTTGAGTTTGCCGGTGATGATGCCGGAGAGGACCTTCTCAGGCTTGTTGGCCATTTTCGGGTCTTCCTGGAGCTGGATCTTGATAATTCCGCGCTCATGGTCCAGAACCTCAGCCGGAACAGACTCGGGGTTGAGGTAGAGCGGATTCATGGCAGCGACCTGCATGGCAACATCTTTGCCCATGGCCTTGAACTCGTCGGTGGCTGCAATGTCGTCGGAGGTCTCGAAGTTTACGATAACGCCGACAGCGCCGCCCATATGGATATAGGAAGCGGCAACACCCTCACTTCTGACGAAGCGGCGGATCTTCATGTTCTCACCGATGGCGAGAACGAGCTCCTGAAGGTTCTCCTGAACAGTACGGTCAGAGCCGTCAAGATTGATACCCATAAGGGCGTCAACGTCTGCCGGATTCTGCTCGGCGATGGTCTTGGCAACGCTCTGTACGAATGCCTGGAACTTCTCGTTCTTGGCTACGAAGTCGGTCTCAGAGTTTACCTCTACAAGAACATTGACCTTCTTGGCCTCGTCAGTATAGGCGAGAACAACACCGTCAGCGGCGGTACGGCCGGCCTTTTTCTCGGAGACGGCAATACCCTCTTCTCTGAGGATGTCGATGGCCTTATCCATGTCTCCGTCAGCCTTAACCAGTGCATTCTTGCACTTCATCATGCCGACACCGGTCTTTTCACGGAGAGCTTTTACGTCCTGTGCTGTAAAATTCATTGTGAACAGTCCTCCTGTAAGTTATTCTGCTGCCTCTTCTGCGGGAGCGGACTCAGCCTCTTCGGTCTCAGCGTCCTGCTGGCCCTGATGGCCCTCGATAACGGCGTCAGCCATGGCACCGGAGATAAGTCTTACGGCGCGGATGGCGTCGTCGTTGCCAGGGATAACGTAGTCGATTTCGTCGGGGTCACAGTTCGTATCAACAATAGCAATGATCGGAATACCAAGCTTGTGGGCCTCTGCAACGGCAATTCTCTCCTTGCGGGGGTCAACAATAAACATGGCGTCCGGAATCTTCTTCATTTCTGTGATGCCGCCCATGAACTTCTCGAGCTTCTCAATTTCGTTCTCGAGCTTAGCGACCTCTTTCTTCGGGAGAAGGTCGAAAGTACCATCCTCTTTCATGGCCTTGAGCTGGCCAAGACGCTTGATGCGGTTCTGGATGGTCTTGAAGTTGGTGAGCATGCCGCCGAGCCAACGGGCGTTGACATAAGGCATACCGGCACGGGTGGCCTCTTCGCGGATGGAGTCCTGGGCCTGCTTCTTAGTACCTACGAACAGGACAGTGCCGCCGTCAGCAGCGATGTCACGTACGTAATTGTAGGCCTCGTCCAGCTTCTTAACGGTCTTCTGGAGGTCAATGATATAGATACCATTTCTCTCGGTGAAGATGTAAGGAGCCATTTTCGGGTTCCATCTTCTGGTCTGATGTCCGAAATGGACACCGGCTTCCAGCAACTGTTTCATAGAAACGACTGACATAGTATTTTCCTCCTAGGTTAATACCTCCGTGAAGATCAGAATTTTTGCCGAAACACCGCCATTTTTCTTGGGCGATGCACCATAGGGCAATTTCTTCACGTGCGATTTGCTTTAGTATTATATCATCGGCTTTATGGGAATACAAGAGAAACTTTACCATTCAAAAACGCGGTGCAGCTTGAAGTTGCACCGCGTACCTAATATTACTTAGTTCTCTGCAGACAGAGGAATCATTTCCATTTCCCCGTTGAGGGCGAACACATCAGAAAGATCCATATTCTGAACTGCGACCATGTTCCGCTTGCCGCTGGCGGCGCAAGGGAACGGCTTTTCCGCATCAAACTGACGATAGAGAATACGGTCATAGATGTCCGGGAAAGCCTTCTTCAGACGGTTATCAATGGAAGCATAGATCTTCATCTCATCATCAACCTTTTTAAGCGGAGAGAATTCCAGATTGACAATAAACGAAGTTCTTCCATCCACCTCTGCAGTGGTGATAACACTGGTCATGACATTGGCCGGATCCTTCTGGATTTCGTCGGCAATGCGGAACGGAAGGAAGCCATTGCCATTTTCCATTACCACAAGACTGTCTTTACGGTCTTTCATATGGACGCTGCCAAACTTGTCAATATAGCCGAAGACGTCACAGCTGAGCCAGTCAACACCGTGATCATCCGTCATGACTTTGCCGCGAATCTTTTCGAAGTTTTTATATCCCGCCATGTTGGTGGCAGAGTTGGCAACGATAATGCCATACTCATTATAACCGCACTCATGATAGGTACCGTCCTCACCCTGCTTGAGAACCGTTGCCTGGGCATAGGGTACCGGGTCAAGACCATAGGGCTTGCCGCGGAGCTTCAGGCCATTCAAAGATTCCTGCATGCGGCGGAACAGTGTGTAGTAGATACCGCCATGCTCTGTGTCACCGCCGCCAACACCAATGGTGACATAGGGAAGATGGAACGGTCCTGCAAGATTGACACCGCTTCCTGCTTTTGCCTCTTTAAAGAACTGGTTGATGAACTTCTCCTCACCGGGCTGGCAAGCTTCACCGACTGCCATATCGGCAAGAAGCCACGGAAGGGTACGGCCTTTTCCATTGATGTCATGATAACGGCCGTCAATAAGATACTCTCTTGCTGCGCCGAGCCAGAAGCCGGTGGTTGCAAGGACAAAATTCGGTTTATTGATAAAAAGATAATCCAGGAAAATCTCTCTGCCGTATTCCGGCTCCATGGCAACGGACCACTCCTGGAAGAAACCGTCAGAAATCGTAGTAATAAGATTGGTGTCCGTGTCCGTATGGAGATGAGCCATTCCACGGAGTCCATGGCAAGCGGGGTTACCGCAGAGTTCCGGATCATGGAAGACACCGACGGTGATGAGACTGCGGTTCCTATGAATTTCCTGTTTCGGGAAACCGATTTTTGTAGAGCCGCTGGTATAGGTTACGAGGAACTCGGTATCAAGCGTGTTGTCGTCGATGATGGCACCGGTGTAGTTCTCGCCCTTCTTGAGGAAGTCGGCAAAAGTGCAGATGTCATCATACTTCTCTGCGAAGGCTGCCGCTTTGTTCTCATAGTGGTAAAAACGGTCAAGATGTGCCTCATAGCCCTCGCACTCCTCCGGGTGCTCCGGGAGGGAGTCTGCCAGAGATACGATGACTTTATTCTCAAAATGATGCGCCTCAATTTTCTCGAGAATTTTTTCTGCCTCGTCATCCGTAGCGATGAACAGCTTTTCGCTGCACTGGTCCAGAATGATGTCAACAAACTTCGGATCATAGTGTGCGCCAAAGAAGTTCAGCTTTGCACCAATCTGGTTAGCGCCGAGCATAAGGTAGATGACCTCCGGGACATTGGACATGCAGCATGCCAGCTCGTCCCCTTTCTCCACACCAGAAGCGAGAAGAGCACGGGATACGCGGTCTGCACGCTCAAACATCTCTTTGGCGGTGATGACGTTCCCGCGGTAGAAGATGGCCTCATGGTCCATAATTTTTGACCAGCGGGTCTTCAAGATATGGTACCAGGAGCAGTTCATCTCCTCCTCGATCATCTTAAGACCTTTCAAAGCCCGCTTGCCCTTCTTTGTCTCAAAGATTCGGCGGGACGGCATGCCTTTTCGGTCGGAAAATACGCTTTCCATATTTTCCACGTGGTAGACATTCAGTCTCTTTGCCGCTTCATTGATGAGTTCAAACTTTTTCTCTGTTGCCATTTCGTTTACCTCTCATTTCATTTCGGATTGCTTACCCTTAATGTTTATAAAAATATGTGATTGACAAATATTTTGTGGATAAAAAATTTTTTGAGATTGAAAAATATATAAACCTAAAGTGTTTTTAGCAAAAAGCTCATTTCGTCAGATGTTACATAAACTAACATCAAAAAGCAAAAGGCGTAGACAATTTTCACAAATAATCCAACTTTCACCCCAGTGCAGAACGATAAAATACGGCCCACACCGCTGTCTGTAACAACAATGTAGACCGAAAGCCTTTAATTAATCTTTAATTTACAAAATATTTGGATTGATAAAATTTTCGTCCAATGCTCTGCAACAGTAGTTCCGCCGGGACACGGCACTCCTATTCCACGCCTCCGTGATCAGCGCCAAGGATAGTGTGACGGATCCTGTTTATGAAGACACCTGGGAAACGCTTCGACTGGAGAGGCCAATGCTAGATGGTGACTAAAATCAAAAGCATTGGGGAACAGACCAGCGCCGTCCTTGGTGCGGTAGGACGGTAGGAGGCACTACTGTGTCCCGGAAGGAATACTGTCCCTATTGAAAAGAGGACTCCCCTGTCGAATGTCAAGCTATGGCTTGGCGTGAGAGCCGTCTGTCAATAAGCTATCTTGCATTGCGTTCACTATATTACATTATGGAGTTCTTCAACATAGACATATATCAACTATTGTTTAAAAATGCCACGTTGCAATACAAGTGTCCGAAATCATTCCATATTTACTTATTTAAAAGAAACGCTCTATCAATTCCCGAGAATACTCCGCCGTCTCATCCATGTCGCCGAAAGACATAACCTCTCCTGCATAGTAGGTATTCCGTCTCCCCTGCATGGCCTCTACTTTATCATACCATCCGGCCTGATAGTCCTCCGTTCCCACATGGGGGAAGTAGTACCAGTCCTTCTCATTGATGATCTCCTTAACGGGAGCCTTCATGGTCGTGAGTTCCTCAACAACCTGTTCTTTGCACTCCGTATAGGGAACATCCTCCTGGTCTCTGTGGCTGCGAAGTGTGTAGGTCACAATGGCCTGATCAGGATCCTCCATCCATCTCCTGTAATAGAGCATTAAGTGACCGACCCGATCCGGCTCCATGTTGCGCATGATAAAGCAGGACTCATCCGGGCACTCCCCTTCTTTTGGAACAAAGCCGAGTATAAAGTAGCGTTCGTAGTCGATTTTGGAGAAGAGCTCTTTCTCGTCCTCGTCGGCGTCAAAATAGTCCGGCAGGAACTGAAGCGGTGCCGTCACAATGATCTTGTCGTACTCCTCCACGGAGTCATTTACGGTAACGGTGACTTTGCCGTTATCTCTCTCAACTCTGCGAATGATGGAATTCAGCCGAGCGGGATGGACAAGCTTCTCATTAAGACGCTCCCATATGGACTGGGTCCCATCTTTCCAGGTCCAGAGATTGACCCGCATGAAATTGCTGTTGGTTTGGAAATCAAGATATTTCAGGACATAGGCAGCAGGAATTTCATCAAAGTAGCCGTAGCCAAAGGAGGTAAACGGGGCAATCCAGAGCCGCTTGATCTCCGGCACACCGTTCTTCTCGCAGAATTCCTTAAACGGAAGCGCAAGATCCTTCAGATTCTCGTTCTCCCCGGAGACCGGTTCTCTTCTCGGTGTAGCGGCAAAGCCGTCATATCTGCCCTGCGCAACCCCGCGATGACCATTGACATCATATCCTTTATATTTTGTCTCCAGCAGGAGGGCAAATTTGCCGAATTGGCGGCGCATAGCTGCAATTTTTTTCTCCTCCTCAGGATCATCCCCCGCATCCATGGGGTTTTCCTGAGTGCCGTCGAGTTTCCGATAGATGGCTTTCAGCTTCGGCCCATCATGAGTAAAGCCGCAGAACTCCTCCACGTCCTTTACCGCATAGTAGGACGGGACGCCCATTATGGCGCCCATCTCGTACCGTTTGCCTTTATACTCCGGAGAGTGGCATTTTCCGCCGACATGGTCATTGCGTTCCAGAATGGTGTAGTTGTTATAGCCCTTTTGTTCAAGATACATTGCCGCGGAGAGACCGGCCGGTCCGGCACCAATAATGCAAATTCTCTCGTCTTTCTCTGCCATGGGAATCCTCCCTTTCCAAAGGATCATTACTCAACAACACTATACCATAAATCTATTTTTCTTCGACGGCCGTTTTGAGCCTTTTCCCGTCGGTGCCAAAATAAATGTTTCCCATGCGGTCGGTTCGGAAAATCCGGATTCTGTGACGCCGTAGGATATTCAAGGTCTGCGGGGCAGGATGCCCGTAGCTGTTATTCTTTCCGCAGGAAATGACGGCATACTTTGGGGAGACCGAGTTGAGAAACGTGGGCGATGTAGATGTGTCAGAACCATGATGACCGCACTTTAATACCGTACTTTTTACGGATCTGCCGGATTGGAGGATGGTCTGTTCTTCGTCAACTTCTGCATCGCCCGTCAAAAGGAAAGAGACAGAGCCAAACACGAGGCGAAGAACCACGGAAACGTTGTTGGGGTTCTCGGCACGATGTATTGGACCAAGGATAGTAAATGTCGCCGATCCTAGGGAATAAGTCTTTCCCGGGATGGCCAATTCCACTCTGGCACCGGAACGGCGCACCCCCGTCAGGAAACGCTCATATAGCGCTGGATTTTCGAGGATATTGGCGTTCGCCTCCGGGAGGATGACCCGTCCCACCCCAACTTGAGCAAATAATTCCGGAAAACTGCCAATATGGTCTGCATGGGGATGGGTGGCAACAACGGTCTGCAGCCTCTCCCCTCCCTGCCGATTCAGTTCTCGCTTGATGATTTCCTCATTTCCAGGTTCGCCAGAGTCCACCAACAGAAACTCTGTTCCGGAGCGGACTAGGATACTGTCGCCCTGACCCACATTTAAAAATGTCACGCAGAAAGGCTGGTCGGAGAAAGGATTGGCGGTCCCGCGCAGTCCGGCTCGAAAAAATATGTCATCCCAACTCGGTATTCGGGAATTCTTCTGCGGTCCCCAGGTAAAGAGAGCGGAAAGGAAAAATGCTATGGCAACAAAAATAGCGGTGATTCTGATCCGCAGCGGAATGTTTTGAAACCAGGAGCGCGGCGATTTTCCATAGAGCAGCTCCTGCAGCTTATTATGACGAATAAAGGACCGCCGCCTTTCCCCGGCCAGATTGCCTCCATGATAGCACTTCCCTGTTGGGAAATACCGTTATCGGAATGAATGGTATCGGAGAAAGAACCAGCGGTCCTTAATTTATGGCGATTTTCGCCGAATTAGAAAAGTTTCGGAGTATCCCAGAACTTGAGCATCTGGCCAATGCCGCGCTCCTCTGCATTCTTCAGGATCTGCTTGCCCCAGGCGACGTCCTCTACCGGCATACCGCCGACAGAGTAGATGACCTTCTGCTCCGGGCTCTCACGTCCCGGGACCTTGCCGTTGAGGATGGCACCGATGTCGTAGATCTTATCCTTGGTGAGGAGACCGTCGTGGTACATATCCATGAACTTGCATCCGGGGATCGGAATGGTTTCGAAGGTCGGATAGGGGTACTCCTCGGCCCATGCCTCATAGAGCTTGATGTTGTCGACAACGAGTTTAGCACGGTTTGCCAAGAAGTCCTCATCAAAGTTGCCGGCACCCGGAACGCAGATGACGGCGCCCGGCTTGATCCATTCCTCTTCAATAAATGGATAATTAGAACTGCCACCGACTGGAGAAGAAGTAGCAACGTTTACAACATCACTGTCACGGATGCACTCCTCCAAAGTGTCACAGATAATGAAATTTTTAAACTGGGGAGCATTCTCTTTTATGTTTGCGATGAAGCGGTCAATGGAAGCGCGACCACGGCCCTTGATCTTGATGGTATCCAGAGAAGGACGGATCTGGCCAAACGTTTGTGCAGTGACGGTATTGATAAAGCCAGGACCTACAATACCAAGAACTTTGGCATCCTCTTTGGCAAAGTTCTTTACACCGACAGCCGGGATAGCGGCGGTACGAGCAGCACTCAGGAGATTCGCAGACATGAGGGCAAGCGGTGCACCGGTCTCCTTATCATTAAGCATAAGGGTGAGAATAGAGCGCGGGAGACCTTTTTTCCGGTTCTCAACGTTAGAACCATACCATTTCACGCCAGCCATATCGACGCTGCCGCCGACATAAGCGGGCATAGCCATGAATCGACGGTCCGGGCCGTCCACCGGCATCTCCGGGAATTCCGAGGTCTCCGGGAACGATACCATGGCACCGTGGGAGTTTCCGTTTTCACCGGCCATACGGAATCTGCCGTCATCCAACAGCTTCAGCAGGTCTTCCATGCACTCGGTACACTGGGCGCCATCCTGGACGCCTGCTGCAATCATATCCTCTTCACTTAAAAATCTGAATTCAACCTTTGGGTAAGACATTGTATTGAGATCCTCCTGACATTATAGAGCTAATTTATTTTGCAAAGCGGTGTTCCGCCATGTTGCAAATCATATCTACGACATATTCCTTGGTGAAATCGTCGGTGTTGATGATGACATCCCGGTACATCGGGGAGTCAAACTTCTCATTGGTAATGGTCTCATAGAAGCTGGCGCGGGCCTTATCAATGGTCTTGATACTGTCCCTGGCAGCTGCAGGAGAGAGACCGAGTTCCTCCACAGCGTTGTGGAATCGGTGTTCATAGGAACCGGTGATATGGATTCGAAGCAGTTCCTCCTTCTCCTCCATCGTGAGAATGTAGTCAGCGGCTCGACCGACAATGATGGCATTCTCTTTTTCTGCGATCTCTTTAATGAGATCTTCCTGAACAGCAAAGAGCTCCATAGCTTTATGGCGGTCACCCATTCCAAAGGGAAATGCCATGCCGACATACTGCTGTCCCTTAAGATTGGTATGGATGACGGTCTGGTCATCATAGGCCTCCAGGTCTACGACATCCTTGTTGAGCCGTTTTGCAGCAAGTTCAATGAGCTGCGGATCATAGAAGTTATAGCCAAGTCTCTCTGCGACCTCTTTGGCGATGGGCCGTCCGAGAGAACCGAAGTCACGGCTGATGGTAATGACATTACTCATTTTTGGAAGCCTCCAGTTCTTTGATTTCTTTCAGCGTCTTTCCCTCGTTGATATACTCCATGGGAACCGGTTTGAACGGGTTGATTTTCACCACTCCATAGAACCAGATGAGAGCATATGCGACGAGAATGGCCATGAGGATACCGAAGATCTTATAGATTTTGATCCGTGCATCGCCCGTATCAATGTTGATGATCATGTATATGTTGCCGATAATGGCAAGGATCTGCGGAATTCCGGCAAGTTTCAGTTTCTTGCGGCGCGGGGCATCCGGATACTTTTTCCGGAGAATCAGCACCGAGAGATGGATAAGACAGTAGGTCATGAGCCAGAAGACCGATCCGGCGAGGATAAGGAATGATACACTGTTGGATCCTGCAACGTTGCAAAGAACTAGAACGGCAATGCTTCCGGCAAGAAGAGAGAGGCCTGCAACGGACACGTTATATTTGTTTGCCTTGGCAAAAATTTTCGGAAGTAAGCCCTCTTCGCCCATTCCCTGCATGATCTTGGAGGAAGAAGCGAACACTGTGTTCAGAGTAGAGATGGAGGCACACATGGTGATGAGGCCCATCCAGTATTTACCGCCATTTCCGAGAAGAGCGGAGGCGAAATCCATATGGGGCATCTGGCCCTCGGCCAGTTTGTCCATGGGCACATAGTTCGTCATGCCCCAGCCGAGAATGGACTGAACCACAAAGAGAAGAAGTAGTCCAAGAGTGATGGAAAGAAGGACATCCCGTTTCGGGTTCTTCATGTCGTTAGCCACCGGAATGACAAATTCAACGCCGATGAACAGCCAGAAGGCAAGTGCTGCATACTTCATGAGACCGCCAAACCCGCCGATCTCCTGCCAACTCGGACCCTGATAGGCAATCGGAGTTCCGGTTCCACCCTTGACACATCCTATTATTCCGAGAATGAGCATGGAGCCAATCAGAAGGATGACGATAACGTCCTGTACCTTGGAGAAAATATCCACGCCAAAATAGTTGACGATAAAGAAAGCAATCAAAATCACGATGGAGATGATTCGATAGTCCACACTGTGGAAAAACAGTTCCTGCAGGACCATGCCGCAGAGAGAAATCTCTGCCGTGGCGGAAAGAATCATCGTGATGACATAGGCCGCCGAGTTTCCTATCAAAGAAAAGAACGGTCCGACACCCGCCATGAGATACTGGCCGGTTCCACCGTTCACATTGGGCATGAGCCCGTTGAGCTCCGAGTAGGACAGGCCCACAAAGGAGTTCAATATCATTACAAAAAACATCGGAATGATGAACCACCTTCCGGCGGAGCCCATTCCGGTACCGAGCGAAACGAGACATGACGTTGCCACGATCAGGCCAACGCAGATGGCAATGGCGGAGCCAAGTCCCAGCTTCTTCGCGTTCATTCAATAATCACCCCAGAAAAACAAAAATGCTGAGAGCACAGACCTTATGTCTGTGCTCCCAGCACCCTCGCTGAATTACGTGCCTTATTATAAAAGACCGTACAACGTGAAAATTGTAAAATTGCGAAAATTATCAGTTTTAAAATGTTACAGATTCTGAGATGTGTAACATGTGAAAGTTTTACTTTCCGAACCGATGCTCCGCCATATTGCAGATCATATCCACCACATATTCTTTGGAGAAGTTATCGGTATTGATGATGACGTCACGGTACATGGGAGAACTGAATTTCTGCTTGGTAATGGTCTCATAGAAACTGGCGCGCGCCTTATCTATGGTCTTGATATTGTCTCTGGCAGCTGCCGGAGAGAGCCCAAGCTCCTCCACCGCGTTCTGGAACCGATGTTCATAGGAACCAGTAATATGGATACGAAGGAGTTCTTTCTTCTCCTCCATAGTGAGAATATAGTCTGCAGCACGACCGACAATGATAGCGTCCTCTTTCTCCGCGATCTCTTTGATAAGATCTTCCTGAACGGCAAAGAGCTCCATGGCTTTATGGCGGTCACCCATGCCAAACGGAAAGGCCATGCCAACATACTGTTGTCCTTTTGTGTTGGTGTGAATGACAGTCTGGTCGTCATAGGCCTCCAGGTCTACGACATCTTTATTGAGTCGTTTCGCAGCAATTTCAATGAGCTGCGGGTCATAGAAATTATATCCGAGTTTTTCTGCGACTTCCTTGGCGATGGGACGCCCGAGAGAGCCGAAGTCACGGCTGATGGTAATGATATTACTCACTTTTTTTAGCCTCCAATTCCTTGATTTCTTTCAGAGTCTTCCCCTCATTAATATACTCCATTGGGACCGGTTTGAAAGGATTTATTTTCATAACACCATAGAACCAGATGAGAGCATAGACGACAAGAACTGCCATTATTATACCAAAAATCTCGAAAATCTTGATACGGGCCTCGCCGGTGTCGATATTGATGATCATATAGATGTTTCCAATGATGGAAATGATCTGCGGAATACCGGCCAAGGTCAGTTTCTTGCGGCGCGGAGCATCCGGATACTTTTTCCGAAGAACCAGGACCGAGATATGGACAAAGCAATAGGTCAGCAGCCAGAAGCAAGATGCTGCGAGGGTGATGAAGGCAATGCTGTTGGATCCTGCCAGGTTGCAGAGAACCATAACTGCAATACTGATGGCGAGAAGAGAAAGACTTGCAACGGAGACATTGTGCTTATTAGTCTTTGCGAAAATTTTCGGCATAAGGCCCTCTTCTCCCATTCCTTGGAGGATTTTGGGCGGAGAGGCAAAGGCGGTGTTGAGTGTTGAGACAGAGGCGAGAATTGTGACAATTCCCATCCAGTATTTACCGCCCTGCCCAAACAGTGCAGTAGCGTAATCCATCTGCGGCATCGTTCCCTGTGCCAGCTGATCCAGAGGAACAAAGTTCGTCATACCCCATCCAAGAATGGACTGGACCACAAAGAGAAGAAGAAGACCGAGCATGATGGAGAGAAGGACATCTCTCTTCGGGTTTTTCATGTCGTTGGAGACCGGAACCACAAATTCCACACCGATAAACAGCCAGAATGCCAGCGCCGAGTACTTCATGAGACCGGCAAATCCGCCGATATCCTGCCAGCTCGGATTTTGATAGACAATGGGGGTACCGGTTCCGCCTTTGACGCAGCCGATGATTCCGAGAACAATCATGGAACCGATGAGCAGAATGACGATAACATCCTGCACCTTGGAGAAAATATCCACGCCAAAATAGTTGACAATAAAAAATGCCACCAAAATGATCATTGAGATGATCCGGTAATCCACACTGTGGAAAAAGAGATCCCGCAGGACCATGCCGGTGAGGGAGATCTCAGCCGTTGCGGCGAGAATCATGGTAATAAAGTAGGCCGCAGTATTTCCTATCAGGGAAAAGAACGGCCCGACGCCGGCCATGAGATATTGACCCGTTCCACCGTTCACCTTCGGCATAAGACCATTGAGTTCCGCATAGGACAGGCCCACAAAAGAATTCAAAATCATGACGATGAACATCGGGATAATAAACCACCTTCCGGCGGATCCCATTCCGGTGCCCAAAGAGACCAGACATGACGACGCCACGATCAGACCGACGCATATGGCGATGGCACTGCCAAGTCCCAGTTTTTTTGCATTCATCGAATTATCACCCCAGTAATTTCTGGAAAAAGCAAAGAGCACAGACAAGCCGTCTGTGCTCTCAACCTCTTCGCTGAATGAGAAAATTATAGAGGCATATGAAATATTAGAATTGTACAAAAGTAAAACTAACTGCCCAGTATTTTACATAATCACAGAGAGTGTATCCCATTAGCCGTTATTCTCAACGCCCATGTCAATGGCTGCGGCGGAACCATCATCGTCTCCAGCGAGGGCGTTCTTCTCCAGCCACTGCTGTTTTGTCATGAGGACTTTCCGGGGTTTCGAGCCCTCAAATGGACCGATGACACCCTTCTCCTCCATTTCATCCACAATGCGGGCAGCCCTTGCATATCCAACGCGCAGCTTTCTCTGTACCAGCGTTGTGGATGCCTGGCCGGCCTCAATGACAACTTTAATGGCGTCGTCGATGAGCGGGTCAGACTGGTCATCTCCCCCGCCGGCTGCTGCGCCGCCCTTCTTGTTGGCGTTCTCGGCTGCAGCGGCCTCTTTCTCTATCTGGTCCAGAATATCCTGACTGTACTCTGATGTCTCCTCGTTCTTGATGTATTTTACAACATCCTCTACCTCCGCATCGGAGGTAAAGCAGCCCTGAATGCGAACCGGCTTGGAGTTGCCAATGGGGTTAAACAGCATGTCTCCGTTGCCAAGCAGTTTTTCCGCACCTCCCATATCCAGAATGGTTCTGGAATCCACTGCAGAGGATACGGAAAGAGAGAGTCGACTTGGGATATTTGCCTTGATAAGACCAGTAATGACATCAACAGACGGGCGCTGAGTTGCTATAACAAGATGCATGCCTGCAGCACGGGCCATCTGGGCCAGACGGCAGATGGAGTCCTCTACCTCGGCAGGGCTCGCCATCATGAGGTCAGCCAGCTCATCGATGAAGATGACAATGGACGGCATTTTTTTCTTGTCCGGATCCATTTCGCAGAGTTCATTGTATCCGCGGATATCACGGACATTGTTCTCTGAGAACATCTTATACCGCTTCAGCATTTCCTTGACCGCCCATGCCAAAGCACCGGAGGCCTTGTGCGGGTCGGAGACGACTGGAATGAGAAGATGCGGAATGCCGTTGTAGACGGAAAACTCAACTTTCTTCGGGTCGATCATGACCAGTTTAACCTCATCCGGACTCGCATTGTAGAGGATGCTCAGGATCATGGAGTTCAGGCAAACGGATTTACCGGAGCCGGTGGTACCAGCAATGAGGAGATGGGGCATTTTTGCAATGTCCGTCATGCAGACATTGCCTGCAATATCTCGTCCAAGTGCCACGTTGAGCTTGCTCTTGTGGGTGCCGTCCCGGTATTTGGGCGATTCAAGGATTTCCCGTAATGTCACGGTCTCCCGCTTTTTATTGGGAACCTCTATTCCCACCGCCGCTTTATTCGGAATTGGTGCCTCAATTCGGACGCCCGATGCGGCAAGGTTTAGGGCGATATCATCAGCCAGGTTTGTGATCTTACTGATTTTGACACCGGGGGCCGGTGCCAGCTCATAGCGGGTGACAGAAGGTCCCCGCTCAATATCTACAATGCTGGTCTTTACGCCAAAGTTCTGGAGAACCTGGACCAGCTTTTCCGCGTTTTCCCGGAGCTCATCCTCGGATACGCTGCCAAGGGCAATTTTCGGCGGTTTCAGGCAGTCCAGAGGCGGCAGTTGATAGGGTTTTGCTTCCGTCTGAGATGCCATAGCGGCAGCCATTTCCGCAGCCTTCTCGGTCTGGGAGGCGGCCTTCTCGGCGGCCTGCTTTTCTGCCGGAGTCATTTTCTTTGGTTCCACAGTCTTGCCCGGTTCTGCCGGATGCGCCGGCTGCTGCGGTTGACCGCGATGTGACGCTTTTTTAATGATGTCATCCAACTTTGGATCGGCTGCCGACTCCCCAGCGGGCATAGCTGTTGCCGCTGTCTTAGCAATATCGGCTACGTTATCAGCCTCCACCTTAGCAGCTTTCTTTCTACCCTTCTGCCGTTTGGCAGTGGAGCTGGAGTTGCTCAGAATAGGGCCATCCTCCTCTGGAACGGGGCCGAGATCCACATCCACATTGAAACGTGCCGGCCGTTTTCGGGCCGATGCCGGGACCTGATTCGCAATTTTTGCCTTTCGGCGAATCTCGTTGGCATGGGAACGGGCCTCAAAACGCTCCGAAGTAGCGTCTGTCGCCTTCTTCACCGGGGACCAGAGATTCTGGAAGAACCGGGTCAGTGTTGTACCGGAGACCAACAGGATAAAGACAAAGATCAGTATGAGCACCGTGATGCCAGCGGCAACCTTGCTGGCAAAGAGAATCATAAGTGCATCGCCAATTATAGCACCTATGGCACCGCCGTTATGCTGAGCTTTGGCGTTCAGGTAGGCATCCCCCACCGCGTCGGCATAGTTTGCCCGCGGGCCGTTGCTTCCGAAAATATCAACGGCAGCGCAGATCAGGAAAATAAGGACAATGGTCTCTATGACTTTCGAGCGCATGTTGACCACGTCCCGATCCATTGAGGTCATGACAGCCACATAGATGAGAAGGAGCGGAATAACGTAGGCAATAACGCCAAATACACCAAACAGAACAGACTGCAGCGCCGCCCAGGCATTTCCACCGGGAATGAGCGCCACAAATAGCAGGAAAAGAGCAGCCGCAAAGAGGGCAATTGCCCCCACCTGCCGGTTGGATCCGGAGCCGGCGGCTTTCACCGCATTTCGTGCCGTTTTTTGGGCACTGCTCTGCCTCTTGGCATTACTCCGCGAACCACTGCTGCGCTTGGCAGTAGTGGTCCGCTTCTTTCCGCTTTTCGAACTGGCACGGGTCCTCGCAGTGTTTTTCCGGGTTCCGGCCATATCCTCTCTCCCCTCAAATCAAATATAAATAAGTATAAATTATTATCAGACCTTCTCCGCAATACCGAGAGCAATGACTACAATGGAGAGGATCATGCAGTAGTAACCGAAGAACTGGAATTTGTCCTTGTGAACGAGCCATTCCAGGAGCTTAATGGCAAGGACGCCAAAGACTCCTGCAGTGATAATTCCAACAAGGATTGGTCCAATAGACATATTCATGGCAGCTCCGCCGACGGCGTCCTTGATTTCCACAATGCTGGCCGCAAGAATGGCCGGGGTGCCAAGAACAAAGGAATACTCTACCATGTAGTCCTTCTCCACACCGAGAAGCATTCCGGTGGAGATTGTGGAGCCAGAACGGGAAAGTCCCGGGAACAGTGCCGCAAGCATTTGCGCGACACCGACCCACCATGCCTGTTTTCCATTTACGGTCGGCTTGATGTTCTTCTTATGTCGGGAGGCATAAGAGCCGACAAACAGCAGGATGGCGGTAACCATAAAGCAGACACCCTCAAGAATGATGTCATTGTCCCCGCTCCACTGATCTGCCAGGTCCTTCAAATTTCTTCCCCCTCCGATTGGGACAAAGAGGAAAAGCAGCGGAACACAGGACCATACCATCATATAGAGGAGATGCCGATTCTCACTGATATTCTTCCTGGAAAGTTTCCCAGTGAACAGGTCTCGGAAGAAGAAACCGATCTCTTTGATCAGTTTCCAGAACGTCTTATAGTAGACGGCAATGACGGCAACCAGCGTACCAATGTGCAGAAAGACCGTAAGCATTAGTGCACCGGGTCCTCCGAGATTCATAAAATGCTGTGCCACCGAGAGATGGCCGCTGCTGGAAACCGGCAGGAATTCCGTAAGACCCTGCAGAATACCGAGCAATATTGCCTTTAAATATTCCATTTATGAAACCTCACAGCATAGAGCCCAAAGCTAAAAAGACTTGCGAATTTTCGTGAAAAAAATATCATACGGATTGGGCAAATTTTTATTCAATACTGACGTATTTTAGCACAGGAAAATGAAAGCCGCAATAGGAGGAGATGTCTGCTGTATCGATCCCAATCCGGAGAAAAACTGCCCTGCGCCAAAATTTAAGCGCAGGGCAGCCTTATCCATTAGAGTTTATTTCCGTGCGAACTTTTCCTTCAATTCGCGCTTCACGATCTTGATGGCTCTCTTCGCCGCGTACGGGCCGATGGCTCCATACATATCCTCGGCAACAACCATATTGGATGCCTCCGGAATGTCACGGCTCAGATGGATGGCGTCAAACTCGCAGCGCGTGGTGCAGAGACCACAGCCGACGCACTGGTTCAGATCGACGGTGGTGGCGCCGCAGCCAAGGCAGCGGCCTGCCTCCTTCTTGATTTGCTCCTCAGTGAGGGGCTCGCGGAGGTCACTGAATGTGGCCAGCGGGTCACCCGGTTTCATGCCCGGTGTCTGGCGGTCCGCCGTGTCAAAGGAGTTGAGCGGAATGCTGATGTCGTCCCGGTCAAGCTCGATGAATTCACGGAGGTCACGGCCGATGGTCAGGGACTGACCCGGATGGACATAGCGATTCAGGGAGTACATGCCGAGTTTACCCTCAGCGATGGCATCGATGGCGAATCGCGCACCGTGGTAAATGTCTCCGCCGACAAAGATGTCCGGCTCTGCAGTCTGGAACGTGATTTTGTCTGCCTTGGCAGTGCCGTTGCGGTTGAGTTCCACCTTGCTGCCCTTGAGCAGATCGCCCCACTCCGCGGACTGGCCGATAGCCATGAGAACATCCGTACACGGAAGCGTCATGGTGTCGTCCTCATCATACTGCGGGTTGAAGCGTCCGTCCGCATCCTTGACCTGCGTGCATTTCTTGAAAACAATACCGGTGACTTTTCCGTCCTCGACCAGGATTTCCTTCGGGCCCCAGCCATTTCGGATGTCGATGTTTTCCTCTTCAACCTCGGCAATTTCGCCCTTGGCAGCCGGCATTTCATCCCGCTGCTCCAGAGATACCATGTAAACTTTTCCGTCGGTGGCTCTGGCCGCGGAGCGTGCAACGTCTGCTGCAACATTACCGCCGCCAACAACAACGGTGTCGCCGCCGAGACGGACGGAATTATCCTGATTGATCCTTCTCAGGAAGCTGACGCCGGACTCAACACCCTCGGCATCCTCACCAGGAACGCCGGCAAGGCGGCCGCCCTGAAGGCCAATGGCAACATAGAAGGCTTTATAGCCCTGTGCGCGGAGTTCGTCCAAAGTGACGTCTTTACCGACCTCGACACCGCACTTGATCTCAGCGCCCATACGGCGGATGATGTCAATTTCCGTGTCGATGATGCTCTTCTCAAGGCGGAAGTTCGGAATACCATTGCGAAGCATACCGCCGGGGTTGGCCTCCCGCTCGAAGACGGTGACCGGATAACCCTCAATGCGGAGGTAGTAAGCCGCAGAGAGACCGGCCGGGCCGGCACCGATGATGGCGATCTTGTAGTCATCCCACTGGTTGCCGTCGCCGTTCTCGCAGATCGGAATGAGGTTGTCGACATTCGTCATCTCCTGCTGGGCGACGAATTTCTTGATCTCATCAATGGAGACCGGTTTATCGATAAGGCCTCTGGTGCAGCGGTCCTCACAGCGCTTGTTGCAGACGGCGCCGCAGACAGCCGGGAACGGGTTGTCCTGGCGGATGAGTTTGAGGGCATCCTCATAGCGGCCCTCGAGCGCCATTCTCACATAACCCTGAACAGCAATATGGGCAGGACATGCGGTCTTGCAGGGCGATGTGCCGGTGTCATAGCAGTTGACCTTGTTATGGTCTCTGTAGTCCGGATCCCATTTGTCCTCTCCCCATCTCTGCTCGTCTGGGAGCTCATGCATGGGATAAGTGACGTCGATTCCATCTGCGCGATGCAGTTTCTGACCAAGTCTTGCAGCACCTGCCGGACATACCTCTACGCACTTGCCGCATGCGACGCATTTATCCTTGTCAACATGGGCACGATACGGGGAACGGGACATGTTCGGTGTATTGAACAGCTGCGAAGTACGGAGACCATAGCAGGATCCGGGAGAGCAGTTACAGATACCGACGATGCGCTCCGGGCCGTCGATATTGGTGACCTGATGGACGTAGCCCTTGCGCTCAGCGCGCTCCAGGGTCTCAATGACCTGTTCTTTGGTAATATAATGTGCGTCCTTGCCGGAAGTCACAAGATATTCTGCAATGTCTCCGACACCAATGCACATGTAGCCCTCGATGTCTCCAACACCCTCACCGCGGAACCGCTGTGCCTTTCGACATGCGCAGACCATGGCGCAGAACTTATCATATTTGTCCAGCCAGTGGGACAGATGCTCAATACTCTCGGAGTGGGAATTATTCGGAATGGCCTTCTCAACCGGGATGACATGCATTCCAAGTCCAGCTCCTCCGGGAGGAACCATCTTTGCTGCGAACTCCAGGGGCTCCTGAGGTGCCAGGTTGAACATGGTGGCAATTTCCGGATGCTCGTCCGGAAGGATGGCGTGCTCCATCATGTACTCGCCGGAGCCGACGACCCATTTCGGGACGACATACTGGATATGATTGTCCGCATTGTCACGGTTCTGCTCCAGAATACCGATATAGAGCAGGTCGTCAATCATCTTCTGCGTGTCTTCCATACTCATGTGGTTACGCTCAGCAAGCTCTGCCGTAACAGCGGGAACTCTCTTCTTTTTGAAGCTGAGCATGAACTTGACCTGTTCCTTCGTGAGCATGCGGTCAAGGATCCAGTAATCCATATAGTTTTCTTTCATGTTCAGCGTGCGCGGAATATTATCCGTGATCATGCAGGCAAGCTTCTTGACAAGCTTTGCTTTCTCAGGATCATCGGTATGATAGTCCTCATGCGGGTAGTCCCAGTCATTGACATGGATCCGCGGGTTTACGTCTCTTGGCATATGATTTACCTCCCATAATCCAGACTTACCAAATAACCAGTTTTGTCTGGTTTAACCAAGAAAATCGTATATTTTTAAACGCTTGTTCGTCAAACATATATTCAAATCTGTATGTAAAAAAATAGCCCTTGGGTTTGGTGGTTTTTACCAAACCCGAGGACTAACTTGCTATCCTATGGTGTTTACTTGGAAAGTTCGGCGATGTAGATATCCATTTCCTGACGGAAGAAGGCGATGGACTTCTCGCTGTCCCCAGTCAGGATGGCATTCATCATTCCATGCAGCAATTCCACACAGCGTTCTGCTCCGAGCTCCCGGATGGGCTGTTCCCAGAAATAGGACGTGGAATACCGGAAAGAGTTGAAGACCATGGGGAGGACAAAGTTCCCGGAACAAAAGCAGATATCGTGGTGAAACTGGAAAAACATTTTGGCAAGGGTCTCAACCTGTACCGGTTCAGCCTCTTTGCAGTAATCATCCACAGCACGGCAGTCTGCCTCAAGGATCTCAATGTTCTCCGGTGTCATATTATCCGCCAGACGTTTCAGCGCGTGAACCTCGAGTCCGTCCCGCATTTCCAGAATATCAATGGTCTTCTGATTGTCAAAAACGAACCCATCATCCGGTGTCAAAAGTCCCAGAGTCATAGCGTTGCCATATTTTCTATAGTCCGCCACATAGGTCCCCTGCCGTTCCGTTGTCGCAACACAGCCGAGCCGCTCTAAATCCGCTAGAGCGAGATGGACAGCAGATTTTGAGATCTGTGCCTTTGTCGCCATTTCCCGTTCCGAGGGAAGTTTGTCCCCTGGCTTCAATTCCCCGCGAATGATTTTCTCCGCAAGCTGCTGCTCAAAAAGTTCCCGTACCGACGGTGCCTTGATAGGACGAATTTCCAGTTCCATATTTTCACCGATCCAATTTTCCATAACTTTTTCTCAGCATACCATCCTTCCAGAGATTGTGCAATAAATTGCAATTGAATGATTCCTGTTTTTCGTTGACTTTGTTCTGGCCACTCTATATAATAAGTTTGTTAAAAAGTTAAACAGGATTATTCTGCCTTTTTGGCGAAAAGGCCCCCAAAAAGGGGCATATTCTTTATCTGCAGGAGTTGAAGTTATGGGTTATACTATCAGCCAAAAAATCATCAAAGAGCACCTGGTCAGCGGCACCATGGAGCCCGGTTCTGAAATCGGCCTTCACATTGACCGCACCCTGACCCAGGACGCCACGGGAACCATGGCTTATCTGGAACTGGAGGCCATGGGTATCGACCGTGTCAAAACGGAGCTCTCTGTCGCCTATATTGACCACAACACACTTCAGTCCGGCTTCATGAATGCCGACGACCACCGCTTCATTGGCACCGTTGCCAAGAAGCGCGGCGTCTACTTCTCCCGTCCGGGTAACGGCATCTGCCACCAGGTCAACCTTGAGCGTTTTGGCGTTCCCGGCAAGACCCTTATCGGCTCGGACAGCCATACTCCCACCGGCGGCGGAATCGGCATGCTGGCCATGGGTGCCGGCGGACTTGACGTCGCAGTTGCCATGGGCGGCGGCGAATATTACATTAATATGCCCAAAATGCTGAAGGTCAACCTCACCGGTGAACTCCAGCCCTGGGTCACTGCCAAGGATGTCATCCTCGAAGTCCTGCGCATCCTCTCCGTCAAAGGCGGAGTCGGCTACATTGTCGAGTACGGCGGACCCGGCGTCTCGACCCTGACGGTTCCCGAGCGTGCCACCATCACCAACATGGGTGCTGAGCTCGGTGCCACCACCTCTATCTTCCCGTCTGACAAGACCACAAAGGAGTTCCTGAAAGCTCAAGGCCGTGAAGATGACTGGAAAGAGCTTGTTGCAGATGAAGACGCAGTTTATGACAAGACCATCGAAATTGACCTCTCCACTCTTGAGCCTCTGGCCGCAAAGCCGCATATGCCCGACCGTGTAGAAAAGGTCACGGAAATCGGCCGTATCAAAGTCGACCAGTGCTGCATTGGTTCCTGCACCAACTCTTCGCTGGCAGACATGATGAAGGTCGCTGCCATCCTCAAAGGCCGCAAAGTCGCCCCGGGCGTAGACCTCACCATCTCCCCCGGCTCCAAGCAGGTTCTCTCTATGCTGGCTGAGAATGGCGCCCTCACCGACATCATTGACGCCGGTGCCCGTATCCTTGAGTCCGCATGCGGTCCCTGCATCGGAATGGGTCAGTCTCCGAAGTCCAAGGGCATTTCTCTCCGTACCTTCAACCGTAACTTTGAGGGTCGTTCTGGAACTGCCGACGGACAGATCTACCTTGTCAGCCCGGAGGTCGCCGCTGTCTCCGCCATCACTGGTTACCTGACAGACCCCCGTACCTTTGGCAAGGCTCCGAAGGCAAAAATGCCGAAACACTTCCACATCAACGATAACATGATAGAGGCCCCGGCTTCCCCCGAGGACGCCAAAGACGTGGAAATCTACTACGGCCCGAATATCAAGCCGTTCCCGGACTCCAACGTCATGACCGAGACCATTGACGCAAAGGCCATCCTGAAGGTCGGAGACAATATTACCACCGACCACATCATGCCGGCCGGTTCCGCCATCCTCCCCTATCGCTCCAACATTCCGAAGCTCTCCGAGTTCTGCTTCCGTCAGTGTGACCCGAACTTCTCCGAGAACTGCAAGAAAGAGGGCAAGGGCTTCATCATCGGCGGTTCCAACTACGGTCAGGGCTCTTCCCGTGAGCATGCCGCACTTGTTCCACTCTACCTTGGAATCAAAGCCGTCATTGCCAAGAGCTTTGCCCGAATCCACGCCGCCAACCTGGTCAATGCCGGTATCATCCCGCTGACATTCCAGAATCCGGACGACTACGACAAGATCGACCAGGGCGACGAGCTCGTTCTGAACGACGTCATCTCCTCCATCAAGGACGGCGAGACCATCGTTCTCACCAACAAGACCAAGGGCGAGGAATACACCCTCTCCTTCAAGTTCTCCGAGCGCCAGAGAGAAATCCTGCTTGCCGGCGGACTCCTCGACTACACCAGAGAAAAGAACAAATAAAGAAAGGGAAGATCCTCATGTACGAGAAAGACATCGAACAGGCCACCGAAAAATTCAAAGCACTCCTGACCGAGCAATTGGAGCGCAATGACCGCATCAAATCCGAGGGCGACTTCACCGACTTCGAGACCAAGGAAAAAATCGTCATCGGCGTCTGCGGCGGTGACGGCATCGGCCCCATCATCACGAAGGAATCTGCCCGTGTCCTTGAGTACCTTCTTCAGGACGAAGTCGACGCCGGCAAAGTCGAATTCAAGGTGATTGACGGTCTTACCATCGAGAACCGAATCGCCCACATGCAGGCCATTCCGGACGACGTCATGGAAGAGCTCAAGCAGTGTGACGTCATCCTGAAAGGACCGACCACTACCCCGCAGGCCGGTGACGGCAGACCCAACATTGAGAGCGCCAATGTCGCCATGAGAAAGGCCCTTGACCTCTTCGCCAACGTCCGCCCGGTCCGCATCCCCGAGCAGGGCATTGACTGGACATTCTTCCGTGAGAACACTGAGGGAGCCTACGCTGTTGGCTCCAAGGGCGTAAATGTCAATGATGATCTCGCCGTGGACTTTGTTGTCACCACCACCGAGGGAAGTGAGCGCATTGCCCGCCTCGCCTACGAGTATGCAAAGAACAACAAGAAAGACCGCGTCTCCATCATCCAGAAGGCCAACGTAATCAAGACCACCGACGGCAAATTCCTGAACCTGTGCAAAAACATCGGCAAGAAATATCCGGATATTACGACCGACGAGTGGTACATTGACATTACGACCGCTAAACTCATCGATGAGAAGCGCCGTCGTGACTTCAAGGTCTTCATTCTTCCGAACCTGTACGGTGACATCATCACCGACGAGGCCGCCGAGTTCCAGGGCGGCGTTGGAACCGCAGGTTCTGCCAATATCGGCAAGCACTATGCCATGTTTGAGGCCATCCACGGCTCGGCTCCCCGTATGATCAAGGAAGGCCGCGGAGACTACGCTGACCCGTGCTCTATGCTCCGTGCCACGGTCATGCTCCTCAACCACATCGGCCGCAACGACAAGGCCGACCTCCTCGAGAAAGCCCTGGACAAGTGCATGTTCCAGGAGAAGAAGTACGTCATCACCGGTCGCGAGGACGGCGCTACCTGCCGCGAATTTGGTGACTATGTTATGGATACAATTCAGACCCTCAACAGCTGATTACCGTCTATCGGCTGCCGGTCTAGTAAAGGATTAACATTATGAGTTCAAAATACGTCTCGAGTTCAGTCATCAAAAGACTGCCTCGTTACTACCGCTTTCTGAGCCATCTTCAGAAAGAGGGCATGGTTCGCATCTCAAGCCGTGAGCTGGCCCAGCGCATGGGTCTCTCCGCCTCCCAGATCCGCCAGGATCTCAACAACTTTGGAGGCTTTGGCCAGCAGGGTTACGGCTACAACATTGCAAGCCTCTACAAGGAAATCGGAAAAATTCTCGGTGTCGACAGCGGCTTTAAGACCGTGCTCATCGGCGCCGGAAATCTGGGCCACACCATCGCCACACAGATGGACTTTAAGGCCCTCGGCTTTGACCTCATCGGCATCTTTGACCGCAAGGAGACCCTTGCCGGTCAGATGATCAAAGGTATTCCAGTCCGCGACGCAGAGGAATTGGAAGACTTCTGCAAAGAGAACCAGGTCGACGTGGCCGTCCTCTGTGTCCCCTATGACTCTGCGGAAAAGCTTGTGGACATCCTCATCCCCTGTGGTGTCCGCGGTTACTGGAACTTCTCCCACTACAACATCTCCGAGAAGTATCCGGATGTCTCCTGTGAAAATGTCCACCTGAATGACAGTCTCATGACCCTGTGCTACCAGGTCCTGAACCGCACCAACTTTGGTGAATCGTAAACTTGTCATGCAGGAGTGTTGGAATTGAAGCAGATACTGGATTACATGCCGCTTGACATCGTCCCCCATCCCGACGGATTTGTCATTATTCAGCCCAACGAAAAGGACAGCAACGGTAAGCTGCGGGTCTCTTTCTGGTTCTACGACTTGAAATCCATGGTGGTCCAGAAAGTACGCAAGAGCTTTTTCAATGAGTGCAAATTCGGGCCCAATTATCAGGACATTGTCATGCAGGTCAATGACTATATCTCCTGCGCAGTGTGCGAGAACCCCAGAGGCATCATGAATGTCATCTTCCCCACCGGGGAGATGGGAATTTTTGACACACGGGGTACCCTCGCCTGGACCGGAGACCTGCTCTACCACGACTGTACGCTCCGAAGCTGTGCCCCAGAGGGAAAGAACCTCTGGTGTGCTGTGCCGGACCAGAACGCCATTGTCCGCTACAACAAGAAATTGCAGCGCATTGACTTCCGTATCGGCGGGGGCAAGACCACCACATTCGGCAGGCCTATGTCCCTCTCCCGCTATGAGAAAAACCTGTATGTATGCTGCAAAGCTTCCCAAAACATCAAGAAAGTGGATCTCAAAAACTACACAGTCACCACATACCGGGAATTTGAAGAGCCTGTGCTCCGCTACTTCCGGGTTGGGAAACAGGAAGTCGTAGTGCTAAGTTCTGGAACCTATCTTCTGGATGAGAGAGACGGCAAGAAATCCTAATATAGCAATAGTTTTGAGGGGCTGTATCACTAAGCAGTGATGCAGCTCCTTACTTTTTTGTCCAAAAATGACGACGGCCGCCCACGAGGGGCGACCGCCGGCGTATAATTTATTTGATGGATAAAAAAACGCAGAGCAATTAT
>Ga0256406_1001089_pt1 | contig 45154 bp, 40 predicted proteins | sample RumenRJG_03DNA_FD_185986 | JGI IMG/M metagenome (GOLD analysis project Ga0256406, IMG submission 185986) | Bovine rumen microbial communities from Lethbridge, Alberta, Canada - RJG_03 | ecosystem: Host-associated > Mammals > Digestive system > Stomach > Rumen | place: Canada: Alberta | collected... | reverse complement strand
GATTTTCTCAGATTTTTGTTGTACCTTTGCCATGTCCTTGATGATTTTTGCTTGTCTTGATTTGCAGCACTAAGGTAAGTGAAAAATCTGACATGGCAAAATCCTGAGCAACTTTTTGTTGCTCAGGTACTTATAAAGAAAGTTAAACTAAAGTGCTGCGGAATTTAGGGTCATTAAACAATGTTACTAATGGAGTATTCCAATTATAATTAATCATGCTTATCTGCTCTACGTCTACGAAGTATTCTTAAAGGGTGACTGTCATAATCCTCTTTCAGACTATAAAGTTTCGTTCCAGGAGTGATTATATCTTTTCTGAAATTTGTATAATAACTTAATAGTCGGAGGATATCTTCGTCTGAGAATTGCTGTTTTTCTTCCTCGGTAAACTGGTTCCTATGTATTACATCAAGTACCTTTCCCCAATTTTCTTGTGGAAGCTTATTTTTGCACTTCTTCCAAGCCTCTCTCCAATGCTCCGTTCCATTTTCACCAATCTGATCCAGCCATTTGAAGAAGAATCTGTATAGAATAAAGGTTTCAGGCATTTCCAGTAGCTCCATGAATTCTTCTTCGGTGGAGCCAAAAGCTTCATAAAAGAAAGATTCGCCTTTGCCGACCTTCCCTTTAGTGCTATTAAGAATAGCCTGGATAGCTCTAATGTATTTCCTGTTCCAATATTTGCCGATGTAATCTCGATTGTGGGAGTAGTCAATGTCGCCTTCTTGTCCTTTACGTAAGGGATGATACTTCATAGGGAAGGAATAGATATTGACATCTAATTCTTCACATAATTCCACATTAATCAGAAGACGACGATAAAGGTCTATTGGCTTATCCATAAAATTATAGAGTAGGTAATTAGAGAAATCTTTAATTCCTGCTTTTACACTCCATCTTATGGCCTGTTCATACTTAGGCCTCGTCTTTATATCGTCAAAAGCGATGCGCAAAGGCTTTATGGCAATTGAAGCCAATAAGCGAGCCTTTTCCTCAGTAAAAAGTCTTGCGTCTACCCCTTGATTAAAATCTACATAACGGGCTTTTGCCATTGGATGGAAATGCCTTTCCCAAATAGGCTTTATCTCCTCATAGGCATCTAATAGATTTTGTTTCTTACTTGTGAGGCGATGCTTTATGTGATATTTATCTATTATTTTGTATACATTGAATGAATCCTCGCCCTTTGGCAAACGATTGTAGAACTCAACAATCAGAGATTGTAACTTGCGAACATATGCTTTGTCGTTCGTTTCGTTTTCCAGATTTCTTGCAGCTAAGGCCATCTCATCAGGTTGGATGAACTTGGCGCCTCTTTCAAATCCGCAATCTTTAATTTCTTGAATGATTTGTTCAAAATTCTTCGATGCCAGAACATTATTGTCCATGAGCAGTAAGTCCTTCTGGTCGCCGAATTCCATCCTTGTCTTTTCTATACGAGGGGCTAGGGGGATATATGGCATATATACTGGCTCTAGTGTCCATACTGCGCAAAAAGCACAATGGCGAATGCATCCTCTTGACATGTAGCCATAAAACGCATTCGACATCTGATACTTATAGTCTATTTCGTCCAATATGGAATAATCAAGAGGAAGATTGTCTATATACTGCTTATCACCTTTATCAAGCTCTCCTTCTTTCAGAATTCCCACATGTGGCTTAACGCCTGTTGCCGCTTCAATTTCCTTAGGTTGAATGGAAGCAAGCACGCCCCCGACCATCAAGTTGTGTTTCCAGTCCTTGCATAGGAGCTTGGCGAACTCAATAGTTTGTATAGTCTTATCCCAATAGAATGTAAAAAGCGTGGTGACTCCTACTCGGTCCCATTCGGGGTGCTTCTTCCATTCTCCTTTCCACCAATAATCTTTGTAGTCGACAAGTTGCCCTTCTAGCAGTATAGAGTAGTCAGACTTATCCAGCCCTATCTCAACAATCAAGTTCCGTTTTCTCGTCTTAATAAACTCAAAGATCTTATCTTTCTTGAGTGACCAGTCGATACTGTTATCTATTTTCTCAAAGGCATCAACGCATTTGTCTGTAATTGTTTCTAATACAAGCGTTTTCAGGTCGCCCTTGAAAAAAGTTACGTCCCAATTACCAAGATTCTTATAATAGGTGGATATCTTCATCAAACCTATTGGTGGAAACTTATTCGCGTAATCTGGTTCAATAAGCAATACTTTTTTTTTCTTCTTTGGTCTTCCCATTTGATTAGTTTAATACTCTTTAGTTTAGAAGGTGACACTTTTTATTGCCCACATCATCAGTTGATTCAGTTTCTTCTTGTCAGCCTTTGGACAGAATATATCCATTCTTTCCATAACTTCCTTGAGAAGCTTAATTTCCTTATCTGAATATTTCCCACTGTTAACCAATTGGTTTATTAAAGAATTTATGGTTACCGTTTTAGACTTTCCCGTCTCAGCAGCTTCACCCCTGGTAGCAGGCGTCTTTTGTGGGAAATTCTGGTGGGGAGGGTCTGAAGCGCGTTGACCACCGGTATTAGACTCCCCTCCGGACTTGGGTTTATCTTCCTCTGTTTTTGTACCAGACTGAGGCGACAGGTCGCCTTTTCCCCTTGTAGATGGTGCTTCCGGCTGTGTCGGCGTATGGTCTCCAACACTTTTGGCGGGGTGGGCTGGATTGGGAGTTGAGTTTATTGAAGCAGGAGGCATGCTTCCGGTCTTATAAGTTAATATAAGACTCGAAACCTTCTCTTCCAGTTCCCCCTTGTATTTCTGAGCATAGATGTCTATGATATCGTTGACTTCATCATTCCCTGTTCGATTTAGAGCCTTCTGAAAATCATCAACAATATTTTCCAGTTGAGAAGCTAAAGTCCGCCTTACCTCCTCTTTGGATGTCTCGATTCGGTCTGCGGTTGCTCCGACCTTTGATAATAGATTCTTTAGCTTGTTAGCTCTATAATAGACAGAGTGCAGAACATTGTTGAAGTATTTCCGAAGTTGCTCCATCAGAGCATCCGCCTCTTTGCCTGGGGCTAAACCTTGTCTGGCACTATTGGGCCTTATATTATCATTGGTAATAAATACTTCTCCGTAGAAATATTTATTTCCACGTGACTCACGGAACAGAGGATCGAGAATATTCTTATCTAAGGATATGTTATGTATCCTAAGCCGAATTCCTGCATTCTCATCTTTCTCATCCTTTATCTGAACAGAGAAAGGCGTGACAGCATACCAACCCCATGCAAGTTTACCATATTTAGGGTGCTCAGGTAGTTCAAAGTACCTTAGCTTAACAATCTCATCTCCACTTCCTGTCACTTTAAGACCGTAACTTTTTTCAATATTAGTAATATCGTTAAACGACACATTTATCTTATCGATAGATTTATGTCTCTCAACAAAGGTCTTCTGATCATTCGAGTTAATAAGGGTATTGAATGTAGTGGAATAATCTATTGGAGCTGTTTGCCTTATATATGAAAGAATTTCATCTTCATTAAGCAGAACATTAGCAGAGTTAATAATATTCTTGAGTGTTACTCGGAAGTAATGCTTTTCTTTATCCTCCTCATTGTAAGAAACACTACAGATTTCAGTCATGGCATCTTCTGCAGATTCCTTGTTAGTATCATCGTTTATGATGGTACGTAGCTTATTGATGTCCATAGAGACAACAGTAGATGTTGCCTCACCTTGATATGAAGTGCAAAATTCGAGAGTTTTGCAATATCCGCCACCGGAAAGTCGGCCAATGCCAAACTGCCCCGCAGTATCAATGCCATTCTTGATGCTGTTAGCAACATCCATTAAAGTTTTAGCGGCATTTTCTGCTTTTATGCCTGTTCCATTATCTTCGACTTTGATAAAGTCTTTGTCAATATTGATTACAACCTGTCCATCCTTCTTCTTAGACAGAATGCCAAGTTTCACTGCTTCGTTAATGGCATCGAGTGAGTTTTGTATATATTCCCTATAGATACAGCGAGGATCACTATAGAGTTGAAGCATGAACATCTGTAGCAAGTCCTTGCCTATTTTAGGCTTCTGTATACTTGGTTTGTCCATAATTTTATTTATTTATCCGTTGGGGTATTGTTTATATGCCGGCATTGGGAACTTAACTTTCACGAGTGACCGCATAGCAGGGTTAGACAGGATATACTCTCCGGGTGTAAGGCGGGTCATCATGTTCTGATACACTTTTGGAATGTAGCGGTAATCAGGCTTGGAGACTTCTATTGCATTTGTTCTTCCATAAGCCTGAGTTGCACAGTTGCCCTTTACGCGGTCATGTATAGCACTGCGAAACTGTTCTACTCCAAAGAGGATAACGCCAAGTGAGCGTCCTCGCTCAGCTATATCGAGCAGTTGTTTCAAAATAGGTGAACTTTTAGGAACATCAGTTGATGCATATTTGTTAAGTTCATCTACGAATAGAACGATCTTGTCTGGGACATTGTCTCTATCGGAACCAAGTTTTAAGTCATATATGGCGCGAGCGACACTACCAAATACAAAACTTTGTGCATTGTCGTCAAGCCTTGCAATATCAATGACCATTACTTGCCCATCTCTAAGATTATTGGCGATCTCTTCAGTCAGATCAATCTCATTAGTATTGTCATTAAGATTCATATTGAACATGCCGTTCTTAATAGCCTTACTGACGCAACGCTTAAATTTTCTCCAGCTCGTGACTTGAATTTCGTTTTTGTTTCCACCATTCGAATGGGTACGAGTACATTCGTCAATCTTTTCCAACAAGGTTTGCCACGTTGTTACATTCTGGAATGGTTCTTGTCCATTTATAATATAATTGACACAACTTTCCAACGTGCCAGTGCTGTCGTCTTCATTGGCTAAAAGAAGGTCTAAGCGATCTGTACATTTTTCATAGGTAAACTTGTACTTGCTCGCCTTCCCTTGTGCGACTTGATTTTTCACATCGTCAGGGTGGGCGTAGCTTTGTACGTTTGCCGTCGCCTTATCCTTGCTATAAGGATAATAGTAATGCACATTGCTAAATGGCTTCCCCGAAAGGCCAAGAGAATTATAGATTTCACTATCCTGTTTCGATAGTTCTACGTTAGGCTCATCAATGGCCATCAGATCTCTTCCTTTTACATTGAAGAATACAAAAGCTACAGACTGATTTTGCTCCAGAACAAATTTCTCCTGGATGGCTCTTAGTAGAAACATTGAGTAACTTGTCTTTGCAGCAAGGCCAGATATACCTGATATATTTATGTGTGCACCATCAGGCCCCAAGATAAAATTCGCATTGAGAACAACTTTGACTTTTATTGTTGAGTCACCATTATACATCTGTAGATAACCGCTGGCAAGGGGATTCTTTACTTCTTTCTCGTTTAAGCCCAATGCGGTTTTGATGTCATCCTCATTACACAATGATACTTGTCGTCCATTGAGGACGGGTGTGTATATGTTTTTTGTATTGCAGGAGACACGTGCCTTGATATAATTCATGCCAAGTCGATTCATGTTTCCTATATTATCAGAAGTATCACCGAAATCACTTGAGATGTAGCTTGTAAAATGGCTTGGTGCATCTGTGATATGGTTGATTTCCTCTACCACTCCATATGTGATAGAGTCACCCTCGTGACACACTTTTACAATGTCAAAGGGGCTAAGTATTTGTTTTTTATCAGTCCAGAAATAAAATTCGTCGATTGTTGACGGATTGTTTTCTGTAGCTGAGACCTTTCCTATAATTTTTGTCATTATTAGAATAAGTTGAGAATGATGTCTTGGCTTATGTAATTAGATTTACAGAAGCTTTCTGTCAGGAAAACGGGATATAGATGATTGGCCCATCTTGAATCTTTGCCGTAACAGACGGGGTAAGCCTCTCTGATGATATTCGCGCTGATTACGTTTACGAGATCAGTATCAATGCTTGCCCCAGGTTCCTCAAGAAGCATTTCACATTTTACCACATCAGAAAAGTTGGTCTCTCTAAAATTGGATTTCCTTAGTCTGACATACCATATTGCGAACTCACAAGCACCATCTAAAGCAAGGTAACGATAAGCCTTCGTCCTCTCAAAAGGGCGAAGTGCTGCTATAGTCTTTGATAACTTTCTTCCTCTAAAGTCCTTGAGCAGATCGGGATTAAACATTTTTGACACACCAACTACATGCTTGTAATTTGAACGCATTTGTGTCCATTCAGCCTTGCTCATATTAGATGAACTTGGGTAGTATTCTATCGATCCATCTTTTATAAGGTAATGTTCATTGTCAAGTAGATTTTGACGACATAATGAACGAACCATAAATTGTTCTTCATCTGTCATCTCTGTTTGTATTTTAGCAGTACCGCTATTCTTAAAACTATTTTTGTCTTGAGAAGAGTCTTTGCCACCATCGGTTTTGTAAAGCAACATCTTGTCTATTCGAAGTTGAATATCTCGAACAAACCGGTTGCTTGATATTACGCTGTTTAACTTTTCACAGTAATTGCGGCAGAAATCGTCTTCTTTATCTCCATCGTAGTTGAAGTTGATGGGTAGAGCAATTACGACTTTCCTTGTCAACTCACATTTCTTGAATTCGTCACGATCTCTCCTTTGGCAGCAACCGACAATAATTTGTCCAGCAAGGAAAGGAAAGATTCTGTTCCCTATTGCTATGTCATCTACTTTATAAACATGTCTTGAGCCATCAAGAAAATATGAGAATAGAGGAAACGATGCCAGTCGATTTATCTTAAGGCCGATATTGACAGTTTCCACCCTTGACAAATCTGTTTCCGCAAACTTGCCACTCTTGAGTTCTTGTGCCGGTCTATCGTCATAGTCTAATGTGTCGGGATCAGTCCCGTCAAGACAGAATTTCTTCGTCTTGTAACAGGAATATTTCCCGTCCCCATCTTTTTCTATGAATTCTAATATCTTGCCCATATATATTTCTTGTTCGGGAAAATAAGAAAGCGCACCCTTATCCTTTTAGTCTCTAAACTCAGGGTTGTCCGACCAAAGATTACCCCACAACAGAAACCAAAAGGAAAGGGTACGCCTATACAGGCGCATCCTCTTCCCTTGAAGTTCTGTTGTTTATAGAGTCTGGTCGGACTATTTGGAGTTTAGAACTTCATCGAATTAGATACGATCTTTTCCCACTAAAATTTGACCTTAACTGCTTTGCAGTCTTAGTCGAAAGCAAAGTTAAACAAAATGAATTAAATAAAGAAGTAATCAACAGAAAAAATTAAGGTTACCTTTTATTTCATGCATAGAACTATATAGGGGCCTAACTAACAAATGCGGGGCGACATCTCACGACGCCTCCCCGCACGAACTTAAACAACCAATAAAAGAAATAGATTGCTTATTTCTTTCTTATCAATTTATCTTGCATTTATCTGATGAACAGCAGCTCACGATACTTAGGCAGAGTCCAGAGCTCATCAGCCACCACAAGCTCGAGCTTGTCGATCTGGTAGCGGATAGGATGGAACCATGTCTCTACAGTGTCGTGGTAAGCCACAGCCTTCTCGCGCTCGTCGGTGAGCTTGTTAGCCACCTTACGTGCGTTGACCATATCCTCAACGTCCTTCTCGATGGTAGCTGTACGCTCAGAGATCTGCTCGATGATGTTCATGATACGGTCGGAGAGCTGCTTGCCCTTCTCTGCACCATAGATGACCATGAGGTTCTGCACGTCCTTCGACAGCATCGACTGGTAGTGTGTGGCAACAGGGATGATATGGTTTAGTGAGAGGTCACCGAGGACACGGGCCTCAATCTGCAGTTTCTTGGTATAGGTCTCCCATTTGACCTCGTTACGTGCCTTGAGCTCGTTCTCCTTCATGACGCCCATGGATTCGAACATCTTGACGCTCTCGGGATCGAGGTAACGGTCGAAGATGACAGGAGCAGACTTCTCGGTGTCGAGGCCGCGCTTTGCTGCTTCCTCAACCCATTCGTCGCTGTAGCCGTTGCCATCGAAATGGATAGGAGCACAAGTCTTGATGTCTTCCTTGACAACAGTCAGAATGGCAGCGAACTTGTCCTCGCCCTTAGCGATGAGTGCATCGACACGAGTTTTGAAGTCGGTCAGAGCCTCTGCTACGGCAGTGTTCAGAACGATCTGTGCACTTGCGCAGTTAGCGGATGAACCAACGGCACGGAACTCGAAGCGGTTACCGGTGAAGGCGAATGGAGATGTACGGTTACGGTCGGTGTTGTCACGCATGATATCAGGAATCTCCGGGATATCGATCTGTACACCTTCCTTGCCCTTGATGACCAGAGCGTCCTTGTCTGACTTCATGATGTGGTCGAGAACATCGGACACGGTCTTGCCGAGGAACGAAGAGATGATTGCTGGAGGTGCCTCGTTGGCGCCCAGACGATGGGCGTTGCCTGCATCCATGATGCTGGCCTTGAGCAGACCGTTGTGCTTGTAAACAGCCATGAGTGTCTCAACGATGAAGACGACGAAGCGGAGGTTGTCCTCACGCGTCTTGCCTGGACCGTGCAACAGAATGCCGGTATCGGTGGACAGTGACCAGTTGTTATGCTTACCTGAACCGTTGATGCCATCGAAAGGCTTCTCGTGAAGCAGCACCTCGAAGCCGTGCTTGTGAGCCACACGCTTCATGAGGGACATGAGCAGCATGTTATGGTCTACGGCGAGGTTCGTCTCCTCGAAGATAGGAGCGCACTCAAACTGGTTAGGTGCTACCTCGTTGTGACGTGTTTTCACAGGGATACCGAGCTCGAGAGCCTGGATCTCCAGGTCTTTCATGAAGGCCTGCACACGCTCAGGAATGGTACCGAAGTAGTGGTCGTCCATCTGCTGGTTCTTGGCACTCTCATGACCCATCAGCGTGCGGCCGGTGAGGATGAGGTCAGGACGAGCAGCATAGAGATCCTCGTCAACGAGGAAGTACTCCTGCTCCCAACCGAGGTTGGAGATGACCTTCTTTACGTCAGGATAGAAGTAGTGGCATACATCGGTGGCAGCTACATTCACGGCGTGCAGGGCGCGCAGCAACGGAGCCTTGTAGTCGAGGGCCTCACCGGTGTAAGAGATGAAGATAGTCGGGATACAGAGTGTGTCATCCATGATGAACACAGGGCTTGTTGGATCCCATGCAGAATAACCGCGAGCCTCGAAGGTCGAACGGATACCGCCGGAGGGGAAGCTGGATGCATCAGGCTCCTGCTGTACGAGGAGCTTACCGGAAAACTCCTCAATCATGCCGCCCTTACCGTCGTGCTCGATGAAAGAGTCGTGCTTCTCGGCGGTGCCCTCTGTCAGAGGCTGGAACCAGTGTGTGTAGTGGGTCACACCGTTCTCGTCAGCCCACTGCTTCATGCCTTTAGCCACTGCGTCAGCGATAGAACGGTCCAGTGTGGCACCGTTGTCGATAACGTCGATAAGCTTCTGATAGACATCAGCAGGCAGATACTTGTACATCTTGGCACGGTTGAAAACCTTCTTGCCAAAATACTCAGAGGGACGCTCCACTGGGGCAATCACCTCGACCGGCTTCTTGTGGGAAGCGGTCATTACGGCATCAAATCTTTCGTTGGTCATAAAGTTGTTGTTTTAAGCCTCTCCCCGGCCCTCCCTAGCCCTCCCCCGTAGGGAGGGTGGTTGAGCTGTAGAAACGTGCGGAGATACAGCGTTTTTATTTATGATTAATATTTTCTTTTAATTGCGTTTTATTTACTATTATTACCCTGCGGTGACGGGCGTCCACAGGGGACCGCCCCTACGGTAATTCCGAAGATACCCGTTTATCTGGGTAATTTCTCCCTCCCCTGGATGGGGGGGGTAGGGGTGGGGCCGCTAATGTCTTTTTTTATGGTCTCAGCGTGAATCCGCAGACGAGATAAGCCTTCTGGGTCGACGGGTTAGCGGTGATACCGGCGAAGAGAGGCACGGACCAGCTCTTGGTCACCTGGATATCCTTCGAGGCGCGCAGAGATACGTTCGTCACTGCGAAGCCGTTGGCCTTGCCGTAGAACGAGGTGGCGTAAGGCACTGCACCCACGGTAGCTGTCCAGTCGAGATCAGCAAGCTTGAAAGGAACGGCTGCTTCTACATAAGAACTGTACGCGCGCTTGCCGCTCTTGTTCAGACCGTCGTTGCCAGCGAAGTTCGTGTACCAGTTCAAGGCTACCGGACCGAAGTCATAGCCGATGTTACCTTCGAAGACGTGCGTCGTGCTATGAGCATTGTAGTGGAAATAGCGAGCATCGGACACTTCTTCTCCGTCCTGCGTAACGCCCTGGTTGAACCAATAGTCAGTGATACCGATATGGAATCCACCTGTCTGATAAGCAGCAGTGAGGTCAAACTCTTTCGTGTCGCTGTTGTCAGAGAGCCCCACTGAGCCCCATCCTGTGAGAGAGAAGCCTTTGTAGGCTACGCCGAGTGTAGGCTGTACCGACACGTCGCCGAGATCCTGACCACGCCAGATATACTGGTTGACGAAATCACTGGCAATTGTCGCTTCAACTTTGTCCTGAGCTCCTGCTGTGGTTGCTGCGAAGCAAGCCATCAGCAGTACCAATCCTTTTACCTTTTTCATAGTCTCTCTTTTTAAAGTCCCCTAAGGCCTACCCAAACTGTATCCCTCCACCTCCCTTAACAAGGGAGAGCAATCTAAAGGGAGAATTTTGGATTACTTAAGGAGCCATTCGGTTAAACATTTTAGCTCTATAAAGGCCTACCCAAGCCCTCCCTAAAGGAGGGATGTAGATTACTTATAGGAGCCATTTAATTAAATTAAATATATTGTTGTCGACACAATTCACACAGGGACGTTGATGCTCTTTTGCATATCAACATCCTTCCCTTTAGGGAAGGCTTGGTTAGGCTTCTCTTTTACAGCCCTTTGAACCTTTCCATCGCTTCCTCTACATCCTCGCGGTTGCCGAAGCTTGTGAGGCGGAAGTAACCTTCGCCTGAGGGACCGAATCCTACACCTGGTGTGCAGACGAGACCGCAGCCGTAGAGCAGGGTGTCGAAGAACTTCCAGGAGTCCATGCCGTTAGGCGTCTTCACCCAGAGGTAAGGAGCGTTTTCACCACCATAGACTGCATAGCCGAGTTGTGTGAGCGTCTCGCGCATGATACGTGCGTTCTCCATGTAGTAAGCGATGGTCTCACGCGTCTGCTTGTGGCCTTCCGGTGTGTAAGTAGCCTCGGCGGCACGCTGCGAGATATAAGAGGTGCCGTTGAATTTTGTCGACTGGCGACGCTCCCAGAGCGCGTTGAGCTGTACCTCCTTGCCGTCGATGGTCTTGGCGATGACATCCTTCGGGATGACGGTGTATCCGCAACGTACGCCCGTGAAGCCGGCGGTCTTGGAGTAAGAGTGGAACTCGATGGCACATTTGCGTGCACCTTTTATCTCATAGATGGAGTGCGGAATCTCCGGATCCTGAATGTATGCCTGATAGGCGGCATCATAGAAGATGATGGCCTCATTGTGTAATGCGAAATTGACCCATTTCTTCAGCTCGTCCTTCGTGAGCACCGTACCCGTGGGGTTGTTCGGATAGCAGAGGTAGATCATGTCTACACGGTGGTCGGGCAGAGCCGGAGTGAAGTTGTTCTCAGCGGTGCACGGCAGATAGGTGATGTCGGTCCATTTGCCATCCTCGAATTTTCCTGCGCGGCCGATCATAGCGTTGGAGTCGACATAGACCGGATACACGGGGTCGGTGAGGGCTACGCTGTTGTCCCAGCGGAGGAGCTCCTGGATGTTTGCCGTGTCACTCTTGGCACCGTCGTTGACGAAGATCTCATCCTTGTCGAGATGGATGCCACGTGTGAGGAAGTCACCTTTGAGGATCGCCTCACGGAGGAAGTCGTAGCCGTGCTCTGGGCCGTAGCCGCGGAAGGTCTCTTTGTGAGCCATCTCGTCAGCAGCTTTATGCATTGCTTCCACCACTGCGGGAGCCAGCGGACGAGTCACGTCGCCGATGCCTAAACTGATCACGCGCTGCTTGGGGTGTGATACCTTGAATGCCTGCACGCGCTTGGCGATGTCGGCAAAGAGGTAGCTGCCTGGCAGCCTGAGGTAATATTCGTTTACTAAAGCCATACTTCTATATCTTTTTTCTTTGGTTGTTTGTCGTTCTTTTTTTATAATGCCATTTCGCCGTCGAAGACGAACTCGGCGGGTCCTGTCATCCTCACATGGTTGTCATCGCCCCATTCGATGTGGAGTGTGCCGCCATCCATGATGATGTCGCTCGTGCGTCCGGCTCTGCCGGTCTTTGCTGCAGCCACTGCTGTAGCGCAAGCACCCGTGCCGCATGCCCATGTGATGCCTGAGCCACGCTCCCATACACGGGTGCGAAGCGTAGCAGGTCTCTGGTCATCGGTGGTAGGTGCTGATGTAATCTGTGCAAACTCTATATTGCAGCGCTCAGGGAAGGAAGGAGAAAACTCCAGTTCCTTACCCCGGCCTGCTACATCAATCTCTCTTATCTCTTTCACGAAGTTCACGTAGTGGGGATTGCCCATGGAGACGAACGTACCGTCGGTGCCTGCAGGTTTTGTGCCTGTGAACTGTGCGGGAACATCGAAACTCGGCTCTCCCATATCGACAGTTACACTCTTCACAATGCCGTCCTCAATATGAAGTTTCAACACTTTAACGCCTGACAGTGTTTCCAGACGAACCGTGTCGCCTTTGAAGAGGCCGCGCTCGTATACATATTTACCGATACAACGACTGGCATTGCCACACATCATTGCCTCCGAGCCATCAGCATTGAAGATTCGCATCGAGAAATCGTTCTCCTTGCTTTTCGGCGCACCGATGAGCACCAGACCGTCGGAACCAATGCCGAAATGGCGGTCGCTCCATTTGATGGCTGTCTTCTCCGGATCAGGAACGTTATATAATAATGTATTTACATATATATAATCGTTTCCTGCACCTTGCATCTTGGTGAACGGAATCTTGCTGCTTATCGTTGCTGTATCTGCCATGCTTTATCTGTTGCTTTATCTATCAAAATGTGATGTTCTATTTCTTTTGTTTGAACGCTTTGTGCTGTTCACGGTGCAAAGATACAACAAAATGTCAGTATATGAAAAACTTTTAGGCATTATTTATTAAGTTTTTTACGTCTTGTTTGCAAACTGGTAGGTTTGAGTTGTCATAACCTTACAGTTTGTGCACTTTTAGCGTAAAATAACTTCTATATTGTTACTTGGTGCAATTTTCTTGTAACAAAGTGCACTATTTAGTTTCGTGTTAATACCAATTTGATTAATTTTGCAGCAGAAAACGAACATTAAGTCATCTAAGTGGCTAATGTGATAATAAAAGGAATAGTAACAACACGTTATTTTAATATTAAAGAGAAAAAGCATGAAGAAGATTGAAGCTATCATCCGCAAAACAAAGTTTGAGGAAGTGAAGGAAGCTCTTCTTGCCGCCGACATTGAGTGGTTCTCCTACTACGACGTGCGCGGAGAAGGCAAGATGCGTCAGGAGCGCATCTATCGTGGAGTGATGTATTCCACGAGCAGTATTGAACGTGTTCTGATGAACATTGTCGTTCGTGACAAGAACGTTGAGAAGACCGTGGCAGCCATCGAGAAAGCCGCCAAGACCGGGGAAATCGGTGATGGTCGTATCTTCATCATTCCTGTCGAGGACACCATTCGCATCAGAACTGGTGAGCGCGGCGATATCGCCCTCTATAATGCGGAGCAGGAGAAGTAACGCTTCGGGCGCTTCGCTAAAGAAGAACTAAGAGAGAATAAAGAATACAGAGGGCGTTCCTTTAGAACAAGAGAGCATTGCTCTTTGTATGTGAGAGAGATTAATAACATTGTTGGAATCATAAAAGGATAACATTTATGACAGTACAAGATCTAAGCATTTCCGTAGACACCGTATGGATGCTGTTAGCAGCCATGCTTGTCTTCTTCATGCAGCCGGGCTTTGTCTACTGTGAGGCTGGTTTTACGCGACGTAAGAACACCGCCAACATATTGTTCAAGAACTTCGTCGATTTCATGATCGGTTCAGTCCTGTTCTGGTTTGTTGGATTTGGTTTTATGTTTGGCTCTGATGGACAGGGGTTCATTGGTATGCCTAACTTTGGCGACCTGAGTTTCTATCACAACGCCAATGGCCTTCCTACCGAGGGTTTCCTGATGTTTGAGACTGTATTCTGTGCAACGAGTGCCACCATCGTTTCTGGTGCTATGGCCGAGCGCACAAAGTTCTCTATGTACTGCGTGTACAGTTTCTTCATCTCACTCATTATCTATCCTGTTGAAGGTCACTGGACCTGGGGTGGCGGCTGGCTTTGCAACGCTGATCCCGCAAGCTTCATCATGTCGACCTTCGGCACAACGTTCCACGATTTCGCAGGTAGCTGCGTGGTGCACTCCGTTGGTGGTGTGCTCGCCTTCCTCGGCGCCATCTTCCTTGGCCCCCGTCTTGGCAAGTACCGTAAGGACGGCAAGAGCAACGCTATCCCCGGTCACAGTCTGACCCTCGCTTCTTTGGGTGTGTTCATCCTGTGGTTCGGATGGTTCGGATTCAACCCCGGTTCTCAGCTGGCAGCCAGTGGTGAGGTGAACCGCGTCGCTATCTCGCACGTGTTCCTGACCACGAACCTCGCAGCCGTAGCAGGTGGCCTGGCTACTATGTTCTTCACATGGATTAAATATGGCAAACCTTCATTCTCATTGACCCTCAACGGTATCCTTGCCGGTCTGGTCGGTATCACAGCAGGCTGTGACGCTGTATCACCCTTAGGTTCACTCATCATCGGTGCCCTCTGCGGTATCATCCTTCCGCTCGCTGTAACCTTCATCGATCAGAAGCTGCACATTGATGATCCTGTCGGTGCCTCCTCTGTACACGGTGTTTGCGGTATCTTCGGTACCCTCTGTGTAGGCCTCTTCTCTACCAGCACCGGCCTGTTCTATGGCCACGGCTTCGGTGCCTTAGGTGCACAGGCTCTCGGTATCCTTTGTGTAGACGGTTGGGCTGCTGTATGCGGCATCATCCTCTTCGGTACTATCAAGAAGTTCTTCGGACTGCGTGTTGACAAGCGCATTGAGGAAGAAGGTCTGGATATCTACGAACATGGAGAGTCTTGCTACAACGCCTAAACAATAATAACTCAAGGACGGTCTTTCGGGGCCGCCCTTTTAACCAACTTAAGGAACGATCAGGAGAGATCGCCCTTAAAACCATTAAAGAAATAGACACGAATTACGATTATGATTGACACTGGAAACACCGCCTGGATTACCATGGCGACGATATTGGTGATGTTTATGACAGTGCCCGCATTGGCACTCTTCTACGGAGGCTTGGTCCGCCGTAAGAATATCTTAAGTGTGCTCATGCAATGCTTTTTCATTACAGCGATGTGCTCGCTCCTTTGGATTGCCTTCGGCTATTCCTGGTCGTTTGGCACAGGCCTGCAAGGGTCACCCTTGGGAGCCATCATCGGTGGTTTTGACAAGTGTTTCATGCATGGCATCACCATTCACACCGTGAAAGAGGGACCTAACATCCCCGAACTGACGTTCGTGCTCTTCCAGTGTATGTTCGCTGTCATCACGCCGGCCCTGATCATCGGAGCTTTTGCCGAGCGTCTGCGGTTCCCGTCGTTTGTCGTCTTCATCATCCTCTGGAGCATCATCGTCTACTATCCGATGGCTCACTGGGTGTGGGGCGGAGGATTCATGCAGCACTTAGGTGCCATCGACTTTGCCGGTGGTCTCGTAGTGCATATCAATGCAGGTATCGCAGCCTTGGTGATGTGTGTGCTTCTCGGCAGACGAATGGACTATAAACCCGGCAAGCCTATCGGTGCAGCCAACGTTCCCTATGTCTTCATGGGCGCCTCGATGCTGTGGCTCGGTTGGTTCGGTTTCAATGCAGGCTCTGGCCTCGCAGCCGATGGCCTCGATGCCAACGCCTTCCTTACCACACATGTATGCACTGCTACGGCAGCCTTGGTATGGATGCTTATCGACTGGCTCTATTCCGGCAAGCCTACCTGTGTGGGTATGTGTACGGGTGCTGTGGCAGGTCTCGTCGCCATCACTCCGGCGGCAGGATCAACGGATGTGTTTGGTGCTATGTGCATCGGCGCTATCACTGCTCTGATCTGCTTCTTCATGGTCGCCATCGTAAAGCGCAAGTTTGGCTATGACGATGCCCTCGACGCTTTCGGTGTCCATGGTATCGGTGGTGTCGTAGGAAGCATCCTCACGGGTGTGTTCTGCGTCAAGAGTATTGGTGGTGTTGACGGTGCCCTCTACGGAGGATGGCATCAGCTCGTCGTCCAACTCTTAGCAACAGGGTTCTCCATCGTCTACAGTGCTGTGATGACGTTCGTGCTCTATAAAATCATTGACAAACTCATGGGCATGCGTGTAGACAAGCGCGAGGAGGAAGAAGGCCTCGACATCTACGAACATGCAGAAAATGCCTATAACTAGCCTACCATATATATATTCTGATAACAAGAGAGAGATTATTACGATTGCCCCGTGCAGCTGTTATTGCCGTGCGGGGCTTTTCTGTCTTCATCCTTTTCGCCTTTTATATCCGCTCCAAAGACACCACACGATGGCGATGCCGACGAGGAAGATGTAGAGCATGCCGCTGAAGCCAAAGGGATAGATACGGCCCGTATGGATCTCTAAGGCCACGAGACGCAGCGACATCGGCAAGGTCTCCATGAATGTCGGCATGGGGAAACGCGTCGTGCCGCTGTTATAGTCGACCACGACTTCACCACCTTTAAAGTCTGTGCATAACCCCGTTATGGCATGTGCGCTGACCGGTATCATGGTTTCTTCCTGGTCGTCAGTGAAGACGTCTGCAATATAGTTGTCTTTCCGATCCCAGAGATAGAGTCCGGAGAATGAGCCGACTGTCCATCGTCCGTTCCCTCGGTCGTGCAGCACATTGATACCCATGACGCTCACCGGCGGCTGATCGGCCACGGGCACGGGCTGGTCGTGAAGTGACGGGAGCGAGTAGAACCCCTTGCTTGTTGAGAGAATATAATCGTTGCAGGTACTGTCGTAACGCAGGGCGCGTAGCTGGTCGTTCCACGGGTTCTTGCTTGCCATGGAACTGAATGGGATAGCCGGTATGCGACCTGAGGCAATGGCGATAAGGCCAGGCGGGCGAAGCATCCATCCGCTGATGGCGATAAACAAGGTTAGAACGATGGTCGTTCGGCCGAGTTTATTATGTAGTTTGAAGCTTTTGGATATAGCTGGTCCGTGGTAATGTACCTTTGGCAGAAACCAGAAAAGCAGGCCCGTGACAACGAGAATGATGAGAATGATGGCAATGGCATCGACGATGAGTTTGCCCACGAGTCCGAACAATGCACCGCTGTGGAGCTGCCATAGGGTGGAGAAGAGCGACACGCGCCCGTCATCGTCCGTTCCTTTCTGCAGTGTGATGGTCTCGAAATGGCGGTAGGGAGCGCGGGCAACGAAAATATGGGAGCGGCCCGTGATGATGAGGCTGTCTTTGCCCTGTGTTGCGATATCGTTCAGTCGCTCATCACCATTGTCGAGCCCTGTATCTATCCAGCCTTTCTTGCTGTCGTAGCAATAGAGTTTATACTGTGAGGCAGCGAAGAGTTTCCCGTCAGCTGTGACGACCATGCCGCGGATGAGTTGACCGTCGACACCTGTCGGCAATCCGCGGTTGAAGTCGGTGAAAGAACAGGCCATGCTGTCTGTGGCCCATATCCCGTTGTTGCCATAGATGAGCACCTTGCCGTTCCACGACACGGAGCCGCGGAGAAGACCACTGTCCCAGTTCTTATAATGGTAACGCGGGGGCAGCAGGCTGCGGCTAACGTTGATGCCGGCAAAGAGCGATGGGTGGTTGAGAACCAACCCGGACAGGCAGAACATCAATAGAAAAAAGGAGAGGATTAGCCCAAGCCATTTGTGCTGGGCCTTCCAGGTGCTTTTCTTCATAGTATAAGTTGTGGTTGACGCCGACAAAGGTACAGCCTTTTGTGTAATGGACAAACTATTTAGAAGGAAAATTTAATGCTGTAAATATCACTAAACAGCCTCGGAGAGGCTGAATTTTACATAACCCCAGTCTAAGGAGCGTAGCGACGCAGACTGGGGTGTTTGCGAGTGCTTATTTGATTGATTTCCTGCCTCGAAGAGGCAGACTGCACGATAGTGCGCAATTTCATTAACTCGTTAGATCATAAGTTTATATAGCGCGCCAAGGCGCATTCAGCCTCTTCGAGGCTGAGAGTCAGGTATCTGCATTCGGTCAAAAATCCCCAGACTGCGGTCGCTATCGCAACCTTAGTCTGGGGTTATGAATAAGTGTGCCTCTCCGAGGCACGAATCAAACCGAAAACCGGAAGAATTTAGCCCTAAACGCGATTGTCCGCCGTTCGTCAGCAGATTGTTTGTCGAACGGCGGACAATTGTTTGTCGAGCGGCGGACAATTGTTTGTCGAACGTCAGACGATCGTTTGTCGAACGACAAACGATCGCCTGCTTGTCTTAGCAGTGCTTGCGTGTGTACAAATCCATGTTATCAGAAGGCTTGAAGACGATCTTCTCGTGAGCCTCAATGGTGATCTCTTCCTTTGTACGCGGGTTGATACCCTTGCGCTCAGGAACCTGCTTGACGGAGAAACGACCGAAGTCGGGGAGAGCCAGCTCCTTGTCGCCCTTTGTCAGGTTGTCAGCGATAACGCCGAGGACGGCGTTGATGCACTTGGCAGCGTCGTTCTTCGACATCTCTGCACGCTCTGCTACTTTAGCAATGAGTTCTGTTCTGTTCATGATATATTTTATTTAATGTTTAGTAAGCGAAGAGAGGATATTTGCTCATCGTGGCGTTGACCTTCTCTTTGACACGCTTGATGACCTGGTCGTTCTCCGGGTCAGCGAGCACTTCGTCGATGAGGTCAGCGATGAGATGCATCATGTCTTCCTTGGCACCACGTGTCGTCATGGCAGCTGTACCGAGACGGATACCAGATGTCTGGAAGGCGGAGCGCTCATCGTAAGGCACCTTGTTCTTGTTGACTGTGATGTCGGCAGCCACGAGTGCGTTCTCAGCCACCTTACCTGTGAGATCGGGGTATTTGGGTCTGAGATCGAGGAGCATGGAGTGGTTGTCGGTACCACCGGAGACGATGGCGAAGCCTTTGTCGATGAGGTCCTGAGCGAGGACGGCAGCATTGGTCTTCACCTGCTTGGCATAGTCGATCCATGACGGCTGGAGGTTCTCGTTGAAACCGACGGCCTTGGCAGCGATGACATGCTCGAGCGGACCACCCTGGTTGCCGGGGAAGACAGCAGAGTTGAGCAACTGGCTCATCTTCTTCAGTTCACCTTTCTTGTTACGCTTGCCCCAGGGGTTGTCGAAGTCCTTACCCATGAGGATGACGCCTCCACGAGGACCACGCAACGTCTTGTGCGTTGTGGTGGTGACGATATGTGCATACTTGACAGGGTTCTTCAGCAGACCGGCAGCAATGAGGCCAGCAGGGTGTGCCATATCGATCATGAGCAGTGCACCGACCTCGTCAGCGATCTTACGCATGCGCTCATAGTCCCATTCACGGCTGTAGGCAGAGCCACCTCCGATGATGAGCTTCGGCTTGTTCTCCAGAGCCAGACGTTCCATCTCATCGTAGTCGACACGTCCTGTCTCGCGGTTCAACGTGTAGCCGATGTGGTGGTAGAGAATACCCGATGTGTTGACGCTGGAACCATGGGAGAGGTGACCGCCCTGGTCGAGGTCGAGGCCCATGAAGGTGTCGCCGGGGTTGAGCACAGCAAGGAGCACAGCCTGGTTGGCCTGAGCACCGGAGTGGGGCTGCACGTTGGCAAACTCAGCTCCGAAGAGCTTCTTCACACGGTCGATGGCGAGCTGCTCCACCTGGTCTACGACCTGACAGCCGCCATAGTAACGCTTTCCTGGCAGACCCTCGGCATACTTGTTGGTGAGGTAACTGCCCATGGCTGCCATGACCTCGTCGGAGACGAAGTTCTCACTGGCGATAAGTTCCATACCACGGAGCTGGCGCTGATGCTCCTGCTCGATGAGATCGAAAATCTGAGTGTCTTTCTGCATATCTCTAAAGGTTTAGTGAATAGTTTAATCTTTTACGAGTGTCACCTCGTCGAGCCGTTGCTCCTTGTCACAGTAGTGGCAGCGAACGAGGCCCTTGGCCTTGTCGATGGTGAAATAGGTCGCCATCGGCTCGTTGTTGGTGATGCACTTGGGGTTGTTGCACTTGATGATTCCGTGGAGCTCTGATGGCGTCTCGACACGCTTCTTCTCTACGACTTCAAAGTTGTGGATGGTGTTGAGCACGATGTTCGGAGCAACGACGGAGAGACGGTTGATCTCCTCATCCGTGAAGTATTTGTTGGCAATCTTGATGATGCCTTTCTTCCCCATCTTACTGGATGGGAGGTTATAGCCGATGGTGACAGGGGTGTCGAGCTCTTCGAGACGGAGGAGACGCACGACCTGATAGGTCTTGTCGGCGGGTATATGATCGATAACGGTGCCGTTCTCAATGGCGGCCACCTGAAGTTCTTTCTTTGCCATTGTGTTTATCCTATGATAGTCTTGTCTTTCTTGATGTCGTCGAGGGTGATGCCGAGACAGTAGCAATAGATAGCCTCACGTGCAAAGAGACCGTTCTTAGCCTGCTGGATATAGTAAGCGTGTGGGTTGTCATCGACGTCGTAAGCTATCTCGTTGACACGGGGCAGCGGGTGCATGATCTTCATGTTCGGCTTGACATGTCCGAGCATGGAGTTACGGAGGATATAGACGTTCTTCACGCGCTCATATTCCATGAGGTCGGAGAAACGCTCCTTCTGCACGCGCGTCATATAGAGGATGTCGGCATCGGCAATCTCATCCTCGGTGAACTCGGAGTGTTCGACGTAGCGGATACCGTGGTTGACACAGTACTCCTTGTACTCGTCGGGCATGGCGAGCTCCTTCGGCGCGATGAAATGGAACGTGGGGTTGAAATGGCGCATGGCCATGATGAGGGAGTGTACGGTACGGCCGTATTTGAGGTCGCCGACGAGATAGATGTTGAGGTTGTCGAGGGTGCCTTGGGTCTTGTAGATACTATAGAGGTCGAGGAGGCACTGTGAGGGGTGCATGTGGGCACCGTCGCCGGCATTGACGATAGGCACGGGAGCGACTTCGGAGGCATACTGTGCTGCGCCTTCGATGTAGTGGCGCATGACGATGATGTCGGCGTAGTTGCTCACCATCAGGATGGTGTCCTTGAGCGTCTCACCTTTGGTCGTGCTCGAAGTCTTGGCATCGGAGAAGCCGATGACACGGGCGCCGAGACGGTTAGCGGCCGTCTGGAACGACAGTTGTGTACGTGTGGAGGGTTCGAAGAAAAGGGTAGCGACCACTTTGCCCTTGAGAAGCTCGCGGTTGGGATGACGCTCAAACTCCTCTGCCATCTTCAGGAGGTAGAGCAGCTGGTCTTTGTCGAGATCGGCAATCGTGACGAAATTACGTTTTTCCATTACAGTGGGTTGTATATTGTGGAAATCTTAATGTTGCAGCAAAGATACAAAGAAAAACGTAAAGACTCGTTGTTTACTCTCTTATTTTTTCAAAATTGTTTCAATGGGGATGTTGATAAGCATCGACTGTTCACGACTCCCCACTACATTTGGCTGGAGTTTATCTCTTATTGAATAAGAATTTTAGACCAAATTTGGTATATCTCTCAAATTTTCTATCTGAGCTTACGAGCGGTATCTTGTCTGATATTGCTTGAGCAACGATTAACCTGTCATTTGGATCTCGATGATCGTCAAACATTGGTAAAGAAGCAAGTTCTTGTAAATGCTTTATTGATACAGGATTTACAGTAATCCCCATATCACTAAGCCATTGAGCAAACTCATTAATATCAGCATCTTTCCCATTTCGCTTTAATGGCAATTTGCCAATTTGGAAAAGGTGTATTAATTCATGAACGCAAACAGTACTGGTAAAAAGTAGATTGCTGTAATCCATAATTTCCCTACTTACTTCTGTAGAAAGTTCATCACTCCTCAACTGAAGTAAGAAAATAAGGATATTGGTATCTAAGTAATATCTCATTTCAGAACAGCTCTCATGTCGTTAATCTCAACATAGAGCTTATCGCTGTCATTTGAGAAGAACCATTCGCCTAATTTATTGAGCTTTTTGGGCATTAATGCTCTTAGCTCTTCTCTTGAAATTTTCTTTTTGCTTTGATTGGTATTCATGACGTCACCTCTTTTCTTGCAAAGTTAATCGTTATTGTTGGTATCTCCAAACTTCTTAGTTAATATTTTTTTCAACTAACAGGAAATTGATGTCAATTAACGATGAAAAACGATAGTGGCCGCCACTTGAGGCGACCACTGCAAAGCTTGAAGTATTTACCGTCTTGTTGTCAGACGCTGGACTCCGGTGGGGAGTGTCACGGCTGATCCCTTGCCGAAGACAGAGGTAGTTGTCGAAGACGTCGACGTAGAGAAGAGCTTCTTTGCATTGTTGTTCTGAACGCGCTTGAAGTCGAACTCTATCTGATCTTTCGTATTTGTGCCGAGCATGTAGCCGTTGAAAGCACCTGTCTTCTCATCGAGTGTGAAGCCGTAGGTTGTTGCGGAAGCATCCAGTACAAACTCGGTCTGATTCGTTGTCAGGTATTTAATGTGGATGTTGCCGTTGTTGCTGATGTACCAGTCGAACTTCAGGGTATTAATGTTGTTGTAGTCGGGTGTGCCGTCTTCCTTGAGCACATAGTCCATCTCTGTTCCCGTGCCTTTGATGGAATAGCTGTCATTACGGACGAATGTCATATTGGCATAGAAGTTGTCGACCTGTCCGTTGCTGCTGTTGGTATAGGCCATTTTGCCTTCCCATTCGCCCTGAAGTACTTCAGCCTCATCCTGGAGTGTGTTGCCACTATTGTTGTCGTTGTCGTCATAGTTGTCACCGTTGTCCCAATAGTCATCGTGCCAGCCCCAATCATCGTACCACGGGTCATCGTCACAGCTTGTGAAGAGTGCGGGAGCTGCCATTAACAGAGCAGCTGCCACGAAGGTAAAGATCTTTTTCATAGTTATATCCTTTTATATTATTCTTTTATTTTTCTGTTGCAAAGATAAGGAGAAAAACTGTAATGAGAAGGTATTTTTTCCTATTGGTGATGGGAAAATCCCTAAAAATAATCAAGCAGGGTAGGTGTTGTGGCATTTTTTTTGTAAGTTTGCAGCCATAAATACACATATTATATAATATCTATAAAAAGGTAAGAAAGAAATGAGAACTGTTTATGAATTCTCCGTGAAGGACCGCAAAGGCAACGAGGTCTCTCTCAGGGAGTATGCCAACGAGGTGCTGCTGATTGTCAACACGGCCACGAAATGTGGCTTCACACCTCAGTATGAGGAGCTTGAGAAGCTGTATGAGCGTTTCCACGCGCAGGGCTTTGAGATTCTCGACTTCCCCTGTAACCAGTTTGGTCAGCAGGCTCCGGGCACAGATGAGAGTATCCATGAGTTTTGCAAGCTCAACTATGGCACGGAGTTCCCTCAGTTCAAGAAGATAAAGGTCAACGGCGACGATGCCGATCCGCTCTATAAGTTCCTCAAGGAGCAGAAGGGCTTCGCAGGCTGGGATGAGAGCCATCCTATCTATCCCGTCCTCGACAAGATGCTCTCTGAGGTTGATCCCGACTATAAGGAGAAGCCGGACATCAAGTGGAACTTCACCAAGTTCCTCATCAACAAGAAGGGTCAGGTTGTGAAGCGCTATGAGCCGACGGAGAAGATTGAGAATATTGCTAAGGATATTGAGGAACTGCTATAGAGGCCTCTCCCCAACCCTCCCCCGTAGGGAGGGAGACTGCGATACCCTAACTTATAGTATAGCTTGGTGGGGCTCTACTCCCTCCCTACGGGGGAGGGCTGGAGAGAGGCTTTTATTATTATTTTCATTTTTTCATTATGGAACACACAAAATGCTTGATCATTGGCAGCGGGCCTGCAGGCTATACAGCTGCCATATACGCAGGACGGGCAAATCTTCAGCCCGTTGAATATTGTGGCATTCAGCCAGGTGGTCAGCTCACGCAGACCACGATCGTGGAGAACTTCCCCGGCTACCCCGAGGGCGTCGACGCCAATCAGATGATGATGGATCTTCGTCAGCAGGCTGAGCGCTTCGGCGCTGACGTGCGCGACGGTATTGTCACCGATGTGGATCTGTCGAAGAAGCCGTATGTCGTCACGGTTGATACCGGTGATCAGATTGAGGCAGAGACGATCATCGTGGCGACAGGTGCTTCAGCTAAGTACCTTGGTCTGCCCGATGAGCAGAAATATAACGGCCAGGGCGTGTCGGCATGTGCAACGTGCGACGGCTTCTTCTATCGTAAGAAGGTGGTGGCTGTCGTTGGCGGTGGTGACACGGCTTGTGAGGAGGCAACCTATCTTGCCGGCCTGGCTAGCAAGGTTTACATGATTGTGCGCAAACCTTATCTGCGTGCTACCGACATCATGAAACGCCGCGTGGAGGAGAACCCGAAGATCGAGATCCTCTATGAGACGAACACCTTAGGACTCTATGGCAAGGATGGTGTTGAGGGCGCTCATCTCGTATGGCGTAAGGGTGAGGCTGACGAGAAGAAGTATGACCTGCCTATCGACGGTTTCTTCCTCGCTATCGGTCACAAGCCTAACACCGACCTCTTCAAGGGTAAGCTCGACATGGACAGCGTGGGTTATATCAAGACCCAGGGCGACACGCCGCGCACGAATGTCGAAGGCGTCTTCGCAGCCGGTGACTGTGCCGACCCGACCTACCGTCAGGCAGTCGTAGCAGCAGGTAGCGGCTGCAAGGCTGCCATCGAGGCAGAGCGGTATCTGGCAAAATAGTGCCGGGGTGATAGTGCAGGGAAGGGCTTCATGCCCTTCCACACTCTGCACGACCTCGGAGAGGTCGAACATGGTTAGCCCCACGTGAGGCGCAGCCGAAACGTGGGGTTGTGGATGGAACGGATGACCTGAATACCGGCCTCGAAGAGGGCGAACATGGTCAGGGTGCCGGTTGTCATAACCATGTTCGCCCTCTTCGAGGCCGGATTGCAACAACCACACACTGGGTCTAAACCCCAGGTTGCGTCGCTGCGCTCCTTACCTGGGGCTAACCATGTGGCACCTCTTCGAGGTGCTCTCCGTGCATTGAATATACAATAAAAAAGGCGGGACTCATGATGAGCCCCGCCTTTTGCTATATATAATAATGTGTGATTATCATACTGGGATGTCCTTGTTGACGTTCTTCGAGAGGAAGGCGGCGTAGCAGAACATGTAAGCTACTGCGATGAGCGGCACAATGTAAGAAAGCATGTAGTTGAGCGTAGCATCAGCCACAGCGTTCTGGATAAGCGGCAGCACACCACCACCGACAACCATCATCATGAAGATACCACTGGCCTTCTCCGTGTATTTGCCCAAGCCCTCTGTGGCGAGGTTGAAGATGCTCGGCCACATGATAGAGGTGCAGAGACCACAGAACACGATGAGGATAGCGCTCAGAGGCAGTGTAACAACCTGGAAGCCGGAACCCGTGAACACAGGCATGGACCCCGTGATGCTCTTTGGCAAGAACATGGCCAGGAGGATAAGGATGACAGCTGCTCCGTTGGTAACGATCATCATAGCACGACTCGATACCTTTGAAGCGATGAAGCTTGAGATGAGACGTCCGACGAGCATCAGCAGCCAGTAGGTACCGGCAGCAAATCCGCCGATAGCGGCAGCCTTAACCATCGGGTTGAGGGTCATGACACCCGCACCGTTGGCTGTCGTATCAGAGATATAGAAGTTGAGCGTGCCGGGGATACCTGTTTCCACACCTACATACACGAAAATGGCGATGACGCCGAAAGTGAAGTGGCGGAAAGCAAAAGGTGAGTGCTCGAAAGTCACGGTACCTTCCATCTTCTTCGGGTTCTCGATAGGCACGAAGAGCAGAACAAAGAAAGTCACGAGGAACACGCCCATAGCCATGTAGAGCACGAGGTTGACATCGCTCATGGCGGTGTCCTTTGTCACGGTGCCGATGAGGGCGCCGACGAGCATAGGTGTCATCGTACCCATGAGCGAGTTGAAGGTACCGCCGATGAGGTTGAGTTGGTTACCGCGGTTGCCGCCACCACCGAGCTGATTCAGCATCGGGTTGACAACGGTGTTGAGCAAGCACACCGAGAAACCGGAGACGAAAGCACCGATGAGGTAGATGATGAAGCCTGTCATGCCGACCGACTTACCTGAGAGGAACTGGATGAGCACACCGAAGAATCCGAGGGCGATACCGATGAGGGCCGTCTTCTTGTAGCCGATCTTCGAGAGCAGGTTACCGGCTGGGATACCCATGAACAGGTAAGCGAAGAAGTTCATGAAGTTACCCATCATGCCGAGCATGTTACTTCCGCCGATCTCCGGCTGGTTCTTCCAGATGACGCCGATAGGAGCGGCGAGGTTGGTCACGAACGATATCATTCCATAGAGGAAGATACATGCCACGATGGCGATGGCGCGACCGTTAGTGTTTGATTTTGCCATTATTGTTAGTCTTTAAGTTTAGAACAACTTGTTGGGGTATACGCCCTCGTCGACGAGTTTCTGGATCTTAGCCACGACGCCCGGACGGTCGGCAGAATATGTCACGCCGAACCATTTTGAGGTAGTGTCGAGGACCTGGCAGGTAGCCTTGCCGCTCTTGATGAGCTTGTCTACGACCCAAGGGATGAGATACTCAGCCTTGGGGTTAGCCTTTGTGGAAGGCAGATCGAGGAACTCCTTGAAGAGCTTGTCGGAATAGTCGAAATACTCAGGCGTGAAGCCCCACACGTTCATGGAGACCGGTGTGTTGTCGGGGATAGATACCCACTCGCCTTTCTCGTCCTTGTAAGCGACCTTACCATCAGCCTTACGCTCTATCTCAGTGCGCTCTACGCAAGAAGTGAGGTGCTCCTGATCATCCTTGGCACAGACGCCACGGCTTACTGAACCATTGTCGGACAGCGTGTTGGCAACGCGGAAGCCGACCATGGCATACTTGCCGTTGCTGCCCTCAGGAAGTTCAGAGAGGAACTTGCCGATGACTTTGAAACAGTCGCGGTTGTAGAAGTCGTCGCAGTTGATGACGCAGAACGGCTCTTTGATGACGTCCTTAGCCATCATCACGGCATGGTTGGTACCCCAAGGCTTCGTGCGGCCCTCGGGAACGCTGTAGCCCTCAGGAATCTTGTCAAGGCTCTGGAAGACGATCTCGCAGGGAATATGTCCCTCATACTTAGAGAGAATCTTCTCGCGGAAGTCCTGCTCAAAGTCCTTGCGGATAACCCATACAATCTTGCCGAAGCCAGCCTGGATAGCATCGTAGATGCTGTAGTCCATGATCGTCTCACCATTGGGACCCAGTCCGTCAAGTTGTTTCAAACCACCGTAACGGCTGCCCATGCCGGCAGCTAACAATAATAATGTAGGTTTCATGAATGCTTATATTTAAAAATTGGTTTTACCTGTATAATTACGTGCAAAGGTAATCATTTTCGTTTGATATATGATAAAAAACTATCTTTATTTTGTAATTTTGTAACATTAAATCGCTCAATATGTCTGTCATTGAAATTCATAGTCTCAATATTCCCGGTGTAGAAGTCTATCACCGTCTCACCGACCATCAGCTCCGTAACCGACTCCATCCGGAGGACGGAATCATCATCGTGGAGAGCCCGAAGGTCATTAACGTGGCGTTGGATGAAGGCTTGAAACCTATCTCCATGCTTTGTGAGGCGCGTCATATCGAAGGCGACGCAGCCCCACTTATCAGTCGCTGTGGCGACATCCCTGTCTATACGGGCAGTCGCGAGCTCTTAGCCTCGCTCACGGGCTACACGCTGACGCGCGGCGTGCTCTGTGCCATGCGGCGTCCTAAACAGCCGACATGGCGCGAACTCTGCAACGGTGCTCATCGGCTCGTCGTCATCAATGCGGTGTGTGACACGACAAACATCGGGGCCATCTTCCGCTCAGCTGCGGCTCTTGGCATTGATGGGGCATTGCTGACAACGGACAGTTGCGATCCTTTCAACCGTCGTGCTGTGCGTGTGTCGATGGGTACGGTGTTCAAACTGCCGTGGGCGTGGCTCGATGTACCGATGGATGACTTGCATGAGGTGGGGTTCAAGACTGTGGCAATGGCACTGCGACATGACAGCATCGCCCTCGACGATCCACGGCTGAAAGCTGAGCCCCGTCTTGCCGTGGTCATGGGAACAGAGGGTGACGGACTGCCGACGGAGGCTATCGACGGTGCCGACTATGTTGTGAAGATTCCAATGGCGCGTGGCGTCGATTCGCTCAATGTCGCCGCTGCCTCCGCCGTAGCGTTCTGGGAGCTGGGGCAATGTAGGGTGTCCAGTGCAGGGGAGGGTCCTGTGCCCTCCCACGAATAATGACCCTATGGTTTGCATGGTTTTTGTAAAAAACTCGAGAAACAGGCCGGTCTTTCAGATAATTTAATTAACTTTGCTTTGACTATTGATTAATCTTACTTGTGATTAGCACATAACATGCTGATATATCGTATGTTGTGCTTTTTGCAAGGAGGTTTTGCCGTCAAACATACCCCTATACTATATGAAATACCCGGTAGGAATACAGAGCTTCGAGAAAATACGTAAAGAAGGTTTTGCGTATGTCGACAAGACGGCCTTGATTTACAAATTGGCGGATGAGGGAAGTTATTATTTCCTCAGTCGTCCACGGCGTTTTGGCAAATCGTTGCTGATTAGCACCATGGAGGCTTACTTCTCGGGAAGGAAAGATCTCTTTGAGGGTCTTGCTATCGAGAAGTTGGAGAAGAAGTGGACTGCTTATCCAATCATGCACTTAGACCTCAATGCGGCTAAATATGATTCCGAAGAAAGTCTGTACCATATGCTCAATGACTTTTTAAGTCATTTTGAAGATGTTTATGGGAGCTATCGTTCTGAAGTTACATTAGAACTGCGTTTTAAGGGCATCATTGAACGTATGGCAAAGAAGACCGGGCTGCCCGTCGTGATTCTTGTGGATGAATATGATAAACCGATGCTGCAAGCCATCACCAATAAAGAATTGCAGGAAAAGTTCCGTTCAACGCTCAAAGCTTTCTATTCTGTCCTCAAGACCCAAGATCGATATATCCGTTTCGCTTTCTTCACGGGAGTGACAAAGTTCGGCAAGGTGAGTGTGTTCTCCGACCTCAACTATCTCACCGACCTGTCGATGGACGAGCGTTACGATACAATCTGTGGTATTTCAAAGGAGGAACTGATAGAATATTTTCAGGAAGGGATCCAAAGCCTTGCCAAACGTTATAGTATGAGCTATGAGGACACTGTTGCCAAGCTGAAGAAGCGTTATGATGGTTATCATTTCGTGGAGGATGGTCACGATATCTATAATCCTTTCTCGCTGCTCTCGACCTTCGTCAAAGAGAAGTTTGGCAGTTACTGGTTTGAGACCGGCACGCCATCTTTCCTTGTGGAACTGTTGAAGCGTGACGACTTCTATCTGCCTGATTTGACGGAGCAGCAAGTGTCGGGCGATTTTCTCAACTCGATCGACTCGATCGAGCAAAGCCCTGTGCCCATCATTTATCAGAGCGGATACCTCACGATCAAGAGTTACGACAAGGAGTTTGGCTTCTACACCCTCGGCTATCCCAATGAAGAGGTCGAGGAAGGTTGGGCTAACTATCTGCTCCCGTTCTATAGTCATGTCGAGGGTGGTGGCGGCCCGATGTTTATTGGTCGTTTTGTCCAGGCTTTGCGTCAAGGCGATGCTGAGGCTTTCATGCAGCGCATGGAGAGTCTCTTTGCGGGAACCGACTATAAGATTGTAGGCGATGCAGAAAAGTATTTCCAGAATGCCTTCTATCTCGTCACGCTCCTTCTTGGTTTCTATGTTGACGTAGAGCGCAGTCTTTCCAATGGCCGCATCGACATGGTCGCAAAAACCAAAGATTACATCTATATCTTCGAGTTCAAGTACGATAAATCACCCGACGAGGCCCTGCGGCAGATTGACGAGAAAGGTTATGCCAAGCCTTACGCTTCCGATCCTCGCCAGCTCATCAAAATCGGTGTCAACTTCTCCAGAGAGAAGCGGTGCGTGGATGGGTGGAAAGTCAGTAGAAGTTAGGAGTTACATCGGTCGAACATTTTTTTAGGCAAGGCACTGGACCTTGCCCTGCACTCATCAAGATCGGCGTCGACTTCAAACAGAGAGGCTATTTTGCTTAGTTCACATAACCGGCTGAGAAACAACAGAGTGATATGGTAAGCGGAAAATAAGACGTTTACGTTACCAAAGATGTCCCGCCATATAGTCTTGCAGTTGGTGTACCTGCAAAAGTGGTAAAGACGCTTCAAGAACATCCTTAATGTGAACTGTGGATTGTGAATATTTAAAAATAATGAGAAAATTAATAATAGATAAGTTTGGTCCAGTCGAACATGCAGAGATTGAGATAAGAAAATATAATCTCTTCATAGGACAACAGTCGATAGGTAAAAGTACTATCGCCAAGTTAATCACGATCCTTACGGATCATATTAATCTTGCTGCTTTACTAAGGGGTGGACACGATGCTTGGATGGGACTATTAGACGAATTCAATCTAAGTTTGTTTGCTGCCGATCAGAACTATCATATTGATTTTCTGATGGAGGAAGGATCAATTAATAGCCATATTACAATTGATAATACTGAGCTAAAAAGTTCATTTGCAATTGGGGATGAGAAAGTGAATGATGTTGATACTATCACGAAAGAATTGTTTAAGAACAAGCCCATTTTTCACGCGGAAGAGTTCTTGAAAAAATTGCAGATTGCCAGTAACAAGAGTAAAAGCAAAGAGGTACTGGATCTTATCAGGGACTCACTTTATGTACCGGCAGAAAGAAATATAATTTCTTTAGTGAGTAAGTTGCCAGCATTGATGATGCTTTCAGGTTCAATAATCCCGAAGACATTACTTCGTTTTATTGTTGAAATGACCAAGGCGCGAGAGTTTCAGCATGAGTGGCATATACCGCTGATGAGTATATCTTATGTCTTTGACAATGATGAAGACTATTTCGAGATGGATGGTCTTAAGAAGAAATATCCATTGCGTGTTGCCTCTTCTGGTATACAATCATTACTTCCTTTATACATAGTTATTGATTATGCTCGTCATAATGCTGAATACTCTTCCTATGTAGTGGAAGAACCGGAATGTAACCTTTTCCCAGACAAACAGATAGAATTGTTGCAATATCTTTTGAAGACTGTTAGTGGAGAAGATATGACGCTTACAATAACCACACATAGTCCATATATTCTTTCTGCTATGAATAATTATCTTTTAGCAGGAAATACTGTCAAGGAAAAAACATCGGTTACAGAAGAAACAATAAGAGAAAAGGTGGGTGATATTCCAATTCTTGATACGGATGAATGTTCTGTCTATTCTTTGGGCTCTGAGATAAATAACGGTGTTTATTGTCAGTCTCTCATCGATCCGGAGATTGGAATGATAAATGCTAATACATTGGATGGCATTTCTCTTAGCCTTGGGGACGAGTTCGACAAGATTGATGCATTGAACTTCAAATCGTAGAAGATGGCGGATTTTACAGCTATAGCTCAACTTCGCTTTCGTCAGCTATATGGGGATGATAATAAGTTTTCCCTGTGCTCTAATTTTAACGATCTTTTTGATGAGCTTTTCGAAACGACAAATAGAGGGCTGGTCTTCGTTTGGGATGATAAAAGTCAAAGTCATTCTGTTTTCATAGATAACTCTCGAGGAATAGGCGCAGACAGAATTTTGAAGGTAAATAATCCCAGGCATGAAGATTTGTTCTTATGGCATATTGACGGAGTAATGTATCAACGAGGTACAAAGTGTGATTGTGCCTTGCTTAATACATCAAGTCTCTGTTTTGTAGAGTTTAAGTCGGAGGCGCAGAATAATACTCCGATGCAAGCTCAAAATGAATATTTGAAGGCGAGTAGTCAAATAGAAGTCGTGTTGAACGATTTCATTCATCGAGCAGAGCATGAAGCCATTGACCTTCATAATATCAATATCAGAGCTATCGCAGTTTTCAACAAGACAGTGCCGCGTAACAATGCTTCGCAAAAGTTTATTAAACGCAAATTCCAGAAGGAGTTCGAAAAGTATGGGATACGCTTCGACTTTTTGAATGAAATAGATATGTGATTTAGAATAATGGAAGAGAATATGAATAAATCCTTGATGATATCAGACATGCAAATATCAACATATAGGTTAAACTTGGAAAATTATTCTATTGCTTAGTCCACATAACTGGCTGAAAAACAGCCGGGAGATGTGGTGTGGCGGAAAATAAGACGGTTACGATACACAGTTTGAGAAGTACTCATTGGATAGATATGCAACCGTATGGATGTAGATAGAATTTGCAGATCAATTATATATCATGTCAAATTACCTGAAGGGCGTAACCTGTAAGGGCCTCCTCAATACCTTCCAGATGGCGGACTCAGTTTCCAGCCACCCATGTGTCATGAACTTAGCTATGAGGATGTTTAAAGAATAATCGATTGCATAAATTAATAAAATATGACGAAAGACGAGATCATTAAATCATTCGACTCGTACCTGTCAAAGAGTGGAAATAAGTATTATTCCGACTTTTATATTGGTATAACTGATAATATAAAAGAAGGCTTCCTTAAGAAGCATAATGTTCCCCGCAAAGGCCATTGGTATTTATATACATTGACTGACTCTATTGATGATGCTGTGAAAATACGGCAGTATTATCTAGATAGAGGTATGCGTGGATCTCTCGATACTAGGCTGCCCACTACCAAAAACAATATCTTTGTCTATTGTTATAAAGTAACGCCTAAAACTATAGAATAATGGTTCACGTAACAAGTCATGCAGATATAAGTAAGGTACCCATTGTTTTTGGTGATGACTCCACAGTATTATCTAAAGGTGATATTACTGAAAAACGGGTAGTTGCTTTCATGGATATCATGGGCTTTAAGGATAGGGTAGCCAGGATGAGCAGTCTGCAAATCAAAGAGCAACTTGATAACTTAGCTTATTACATGTCAGAAGTATCGTAAACGTCTTATTTTCCGCCTTGACACCGGCACATAAAAATATTACCTTGGCGGCATCAACTTTAAAACAGAAAAGTTATGCCGAAAGAAAAAGTCAATTATCAGGAAGTCTACGATCTGTATCAGTTGTGCAGTGAGACTAAGGATCTGAAGGAGTTCTGCTTAATAAAATAAGGTCTAGTATTATAGATTTTAGAAAGTATATTTTCTATTCGAAGTATGTAATAGCATATTTTTCTTCATTCCAAAGGACAAATAGTTGGTTGCTTTATTTACATATACGTGAAATAAAAAGAAAAATATTTTTTAATCAAAGGTAATGACAACAGTAGAGCGTGTACATTATTATAGTGATTATGACATGTCTATTCCACTGCACATTGAACGAATGGCTGATGTTGTGAGAAGCTACGAGGAAGGAAAAAAACCTGATGGCATCAACGACTATTTGGAGATGTATCATATCGTGCAGTTCATAAAACATGGGAAGTATCCGCAGGATTGGGACGAGAACAAGATTGCTGCAATCAAGCAATACAAAGAGAAGGTTCGTACATATTTCTCTCATTTGCAATCTAACAATCTTCCTTATATTTTTGGGGAGATAGAAAGAGGCTATGAATCTTCTGTTTGGCAAATTATCGATCAGTTCAAAATCAAGGGACTTATAACAGAGAATGGATTACGTGAAATCTTAAAAGAAAAGAATTGGCTCTTGAAAGACTTATTGGAGCATCGTTGGATAGTGGAGCAAAATCAAATCTTATTGACTGCATTGCTTAAAGAAAATGAGCATACGGCAGAATGGCTGCTTGAGCAATACGTTGAGGAAGATAGGTTCGGTCAACATATAAACTTGTATTTTCCTAAGTCTTTGACTGGCACAGATAAAGATACGATTGTTCGCAATTATGTAAATTCCGATAAAGCTAATCTCTATTATGTGCGTTTGGTGCTTGTGGCAAAGCGTAGTTCAGAGTTTCCTCTTCACCCTCTAACAATCAAGGACGCAAGAAAGAAAGAACAGATATTGAATAAGGCTATTCTCGAATTGGGAAGCATACATATGACAAGTTATGGCGTGACTCTCACTGAAGAGAAGAATGCACTGGTAAAGGAAAGCAGAGTAGATGAAAAAGGTCGTACCATGTTCGTGTATAACAAAAATGTAATAGACGAATGCAAAAATGCAACTATTGTCTATTATTGTGGACAAGTATTTGAGTTTACTGATAAGTATGGCTTTGTCTCTCTCATATCCAAGGATACGGAGAAGAGTACCATGGAGAAAGTGGTAGGTTTTCATGCTCGAAACACATACGATGTAGATATGGTGTTCCGCATGAGGGAAAACTTGTCACATTTACAATTACTTGCCTTAGAACAGGCTTTGAAAGCAAATGGCAGAGATTTAGAAGGCGTTGTCAAGGATTTCTATGAGGCTTTTCTGAAAGAAGAATATGGTTATGCTGGTCTGCCGCTGACTTTACCAAAAGAAAGTGATGAACTGATTTTGAAGATAAGGAGCCTTGCCATTGAGATGGATGCTGTATCTCATCAGTATGACTGCTATGTGGAATATGGATCAGTTGACAAGGACGTTGTGGAATTGACTCCTCCTAAAAAGCTTACCCAGACTAAGAGTTTGATAACCTGTCGATATTGTGTCTTGAATAAAGATAACAATGAAGTTTGGTATCTTTTTCATCTTCTGTTTGAAAGTCAGGGCATGCTCTTTTTCGTGGAGCCGTGCAAGGATGCGCATTTTAAGAATTATTATGAGCTTTTGGTAAGTGGTATTGATGTGAGATATGATGACTATAAGAACTATCAGAAGCCTTATATAGACAGTTTGTTGGATAAAGGCTATCTCACAAAGGGGGAAGACGGAGTGTTGCGATGCCAGAAGATGCAAGAGATAGAAGTCTTAAAACATCTATATGAGTATAGAGCATGTTCTTATTGGGGATATCCAAAGAAAGAACGTGAGATTCTTGATGAGATGGTTTCCAAAGGGTGGATAGAGTTTGATGCCCATCTTTTGTCTCCTGCGGAAAGAGATTATTTCAGCTATTACTTGAACAATGAGAAGTTTACGAATGGTCCTGCTATCCGCAACAACTATGCTCATGGTACTACACCTTCTTATTCTAAAGAGAAGCATTTGCATAACTATTTACAGATTCTCGTGTTGTTCATTTTGTTATTATTAAAAATTTCCGAAGACCTTGATATGAAGAGGTATTTGAGGAAAAATGGATTAGAATAAACTTATATGCAAATTATATCATTAATTCAAGGACTTTGGGCAGCTTTGATTATCCTTATGTTCTTCGTAAAATTACGTACGGGTATCTGCCATCCACATAACCGGCTGAAAAACAGCCGGGAGATGTGGTGTGGCGGAAAATAAGACGTTTACTTTTACGGTATGGCAACATGCCATGCCAGCCCCAATCTGCTCTAATATACAAAGAAAGAATGAAGTAACAAATAACAGACAACAGCTATTGGTGGAAGGCTTTAGCTTTTACGCCGTAGCGGAAATTAGTACAACAAAGAAATCAAGGCAAACTTTAGTCTAAATACAAATATTTTTAATGCCGGACCAACCAACAAATAACAGAACGATAGCACGCAACACGCTGATGCTTTATGGGCGGGCGTTGCTGATGATGCTCATCGGTTTGTATACATCACGTGTTATTCTACATACATTGGGTATTACTGACTTCGGTATTTATAATGCTGTAGGTGGTATCATTGGATTGTTTGGAGTTGTGACGGGGTCGTTGAGCAATGCCACATCGCGCTTCATTACTGTGGCTATTGGTAAAGGAGATCAAGAAATAACCAACAAGACTTTTGGAAATATCAAAGTCATTTATTATGCGCTCTGTTTTTTAGTTGTGATTCTTGGGGAGACCATAGGCCTTTGGTTCCTGTATCACAAGATGACGATACCTGCAGACAGAATGACTGCTGCTTTTTGGGTCTATCAATTCACGATTGTTTCTGCGGTCCTTAATTTCATCTGTATACCCTATAACTCAGCTATTATTGCACATGAGAAGATGTCGGCTTTTGCATATATATCTCTTTTGGATGCTGTGTTTAAGTTGTTGATATGTTATCTACTAATAGTTATCCCTTTTGATAAACTTATAGTATATTCAACATTGATCTTTTGTGTGGGCATTGTAGATCGTATAATTTATGCGATATATTGTGAGAGACGTTTTGAAGAGGTAAAGGCTAAACCACGTATTTTCAGGAAACAATTCAGAGAAATAGTGGTATTGTCAGGATGGGCATTAAGTGGAAATATAGCTTATGTAAGTTATACTCAGGGCTTAAATATACTGTTGAACATATTTTTCGGTCCTGTGGTGAATGCTGCTCGTGGTGTTGCATTACAAGTTCAGGGAGTGATCGGGCAGTTTGTAAGTAATTTCCAAACTGCAATAAATCCACAAATCACTAAGTCTTATGCGGCAGGAAATTTTGAAAGGATGCATCAACTTTTTAACTTTAGTAGTAAATATTCGTTTTTCCTACTGTTTTTCTTGTCACTTCCTGTTGTTATAGAAGCTCCTTATATACTTGGTCTTTGGTTGGTAAAGGTCCCTCAACATACGGTTTCTTTCTTACGTATCATTTTTGTTTATGAATGGGTACAAACTTTGGCTGGAGCTTATAATACATCAGTTTTAGCAACTGGTAATATGAAATGGTTTCAAATTGTTGACGGAATCATTCGGCTTTCTATTTTCCCAAGTTGTTATGTCTTACTTAAGTTTTTCAATGAGCAACCAGAGTCCGTCTTTGTCGTGTTGGCTATATCAGAGGTCTTTTCTGTAACAGCGAAAACATTTATTGTCCTGCCAATGATACATTATAAGAAGGTGAATTATTTAAAAGAAGTAATATTTCCAATTATTGCCATATTCCTTCTTTCTTCTGTAGTCCCAATTCTAATAATTGGGATAATGAAGACAAGTTTTGTTAGGCTGGTTTGTGTAGTATTAACTTCTTGGGGAGGTACATCGTTCTTTATTTGGAATATAGGACTCAACAAGCATGAAAAATTAGCCATCAAAGATATGATAATTCACAAACTTTTGATAAAAATAGGTTTGGTACATGATAAATAATATACTTGTAGTGATTGTGGCTTATTATCCGGATATGGATCTGTTACGCAGGAATATTGATACATATCAGGATGATGTTGATCGAATTCTTATTTGGGATAATACACCGGGCGATAGCCATATAAAAACGGATTCCCTGAATACTAATAAAATTATTGTTAAAGGGGAAGGTTCTAACAAAGGTATATCATATGCGTTGAATTATGCTTGGAAATATGCTAAGAAGAATGGCTTCCGATACCTTATGACAATGGATCAAGACACTCTATGGCATAATTTCCATAATTTTAAAGATGATACTATCATGAAAGAAAGAGCTCCTATCGGTATATGGGCGCCTGGGCATGGGGAAAAAAGTGTTGATATTTATGAGAAGGTTGATTTTGTTATTACATCTGGAATGATGATACCCATCAATATTTTGGATCAATTGAAAGGTTGGAATGAATATTTTAAGGTTGACGGTGTCGATAATGATTTCTGTTGTCATGCTTCTTATATGAATATACCTATTTATTTAGTAAATAGTTGTCATATTACACAACGTTGCGGAACTCCGGAAATTAAATCTTTTGGGCGAATGACATTTGTAGTACATAATTATCCTCCAAATAGACTTTATGAAATATACAAAAATCATATTATTACTTTTAGGAAATATCGCAACATGAAAAGACTTAGAAAGTCTTGGATGCGTGAATGGTGCTATTATCGGCTTTTCTATTTACTATTTGAAAAAAATACATTGCGAAAAGTCTGGGCTGTACTAAGAGGTATAATAGTCGGTTATACTTATAAACTTAATGAAATAAATTAGAATGGAGCTACTTATAGCATTTAGTTAGTTCCACTTATATTATTACGCGCTCTCAAAATTCATGGATCTCAATAAGAGAATTCACTTGTGTCCACTTAAATATTTAACATTTAATTTTGATTACAATCTATAAGTAGTAGTTGAAATATCGACATCAAAACAAGCTATTTTGCTCATTCATGATACGTCAACTCCAACAATCTGCTCAGATAGCTTACAGTTCATTACTTTCAATAATGCTGCTCGATTCTAACCCATAGAGTCGATTAATTGAATGTTTTATGTTCTGATTCAACAACTTATGTCTATTGTTAATGAAGTTTAGTGGACACTAGTGAAGAGAATTATATATTTTGATATTGCCAAGGGTTTGATGATTCTGGGACTGTTAGTGTCCCACTTTAGTATTGTCAAGACCCATTTGGGCATGAAGAATGACTTTAGGTATCTCGATATGTTTATAACGCTCTATTCGGGATTCTTCATGCAATGTTTCTTTTTCATCACGGGATATTGCTCGTCATTCGCGATAGATGCTAAGAGGTTCTTCACCAAGTTGTTTAAGCAATTGCTGCTGCCTCTTTGCTTTTTCGATATTCTCAATCAGATATTATACTCGCTTGGAATGTAACCCACCAATCCAACGTAAGGTAGCCTAACGGAGATTACCTACCTTTGCTTTCGAATTTAAATTCTATTATTATGGAAAGCAAAGAGTATTTCGAGAAAGTCATGCAGGACTTTAACCAGAACCGAAAGGGACGGAGCCTGCTCAAGTATTGTAAAGACGAAGCAATAGATTATGACTGGGTAATGGAGTTCAAGAAGAACTACCCGTCTAAGAGAAGCAAGGCTTCTGATGCTGAAGCTGCTAACAGCAGAGCCAACACAGGCTTCATTCCTCTCATGGTCAAGGAAGAGGAAAAGACTCAAGGTAAATGGTCAGTCGAGAAGGTTCTTCTCAAGACCCCCATGGGAGATACCCTGGAGATAAAGAGCAACAACATGCTCGCCGTTGCCGAGCTCCTTCATAAAATGTGCTAAGGCATGATCAACTTCACCAACAGGACACACTACTTCATCAGTTCGACTCCGACTGACATGCGCAAGGGATGCGAGGGGCTGGCCAATATCGTTCGTGAGTTCATGGAGCGCAATCCGCTTGACTACAATGAGGCGTTTATATTCTACTCAAAGGATTACCGCAAGGTAAAGATACTGCACTATGACATCAACGGATGGGTACTCTATTCAAAGAGGTTCACTGAGGGCAAGTTTCTCAAGCCGGAGTTTATGGAGAGCAAGAAATCACATGAGATATCACGTGAGACGCTGATCCTTCTCCTGTCAACTTCAGTACAGACTAAGATAGCTATTTGATATGGAAGAGACTAAGAAAGACATAGTGTCGCGTATAGACACAATTCAGCTACTGATGAAGGAAGCCGAGGCTAAATACGAGTCGAGTCCCAAGTCTGCGGATGACATGAGGGAGAATACGGCAGTCATCAAATTCCTTACCGCCGAGTTGGCCAAATGGACTACCCGCTTGAAGGAGTATACGGACGGATTGCTGCGTAAGGCTGCAGAGGAGCAGAAGATGATCATGGAACTGAACACAAGGATCGCTGTTCTCAAGGCAATGAAAGACAGTATGAACAAGGGCAAATAAATGGCTAAAAATCAACGGATCATGCTTGTTTTTTAACGTAAAACATTTGTGTATCTCACTGATTTTCAGTACCTTTGTACATATGAAAAAGGGAGATAATATACTCATTTTGAACAGACACCTTCTGTCGGAGCTGACACGCATGAGCAATCTGCTTGCCAGCAAGGATGAGTATATACGCTTCCTTGAGAATGAGAACAAGACTATCGAAAACGAGACCCGTGCGGAGTGTCTCCAAAGCCTGGAGCTCATAAAAGCTGATCGTGACAACGCATATCGTGGCAAGGCGGAAGAGACCAGAAGAGCCGATGTTGAGAAAGCGCGTGCCGACAGAGCTGAGGCAATTATAGCAGAGCTAAAGGCAACTATCGGCAATCTTAATGCCAGGGTCAGTGAGCTTAACGCCAAGGTGGACGAACTCCGGAGTGCCAATAAGGAGATAAGTGACATCTCCGAGAAGTCCGGTATGGACTACAAAGATATAGTCAACGTCCTTCGCAGATGCATATACCAGCGTAACAGCGATGCCACGAGACTGCTTGACGGTGAGATAGATCCCAATGATCCTTATCTTGAGGAAATGGGGCTTCAGGATGTCATCAAGCGCGTCATGGAGCTGACATCTGACGGGAAAGAGGACAAAAGAAAGAGCGTTGCTGAGGAAAGCGTGAAGACGGATCTGCCTTCAGCCAAGTCCAAGAAGAGACAACACAGGGAAACCAGCGTGTTCTCTCCCCGAAAGAGAATATACAGCGCGACGGACCTGAAACGGATAGGCCTCGATACGAGCAACCTGCCCAAGGACGCGAAGATTATCAGACGCAAGAGCAAGAATACCGGTGTGGATGTTTGGTATCTCAGGCTCATCTATTATATCAAGGGCAAGACCGTCAGTCGCGAGTATGCCATTGGCCGCTTCAATGTACCAAATGCAGATCCGATGAGCAGTTGCCATCCTTGCACTATAGTGGGCAACAATCCCATAATGCCGAGTTTTGCGAGGTTCTACCTTGACTCAAAGTTTAACCTCTGCCTGAGCGAGGGACGCATCATCAGCGTATTGAAATCTCTCAGAACCAAGATCCCACAGGCATCATTGAACCTTTGGATGCACCAGATAATGTCAGTTCTCAGGGAAAGACTCGAGCCGCTTATGCTTGAAGCAATACGCTTGTCGAAGTTCACGAACAACGACGGTACGAGAATACTCGTGCGCAGCCGTGAGGCAGACGACAAGCCGTTCAAGTATAAGATAGAGTACATACAAGCCGCACTGTCACTGGAGAAGAAACTTTGTGTAATGCTCTATGACGAAGGAACGAGAGCCCATGAGCTCCAGGAGGAGAAGATCTTCAAGGACTCAACCATCGAATGCTTCGTGGCAGACCGTGCGCCTCAGTACGTAGAGATTGTCACAGATCTTGAGAAGCAAAAGAAACTGAAACGCCAGGCATGCTGGTTCCACGGCCGGCATTACCTGTGCGACGCCTATATAGTTGATAAAAGGGTCAGACCGATAATACAGCTAATCAACACGCTCTTCTATATCGAGCGGATGTTCAAGTTGGAGGAAGACCAAAGTCCTGAGGCCAGGTACCGGTTCCGAATGAAATGGAGCCTGACAATAGTCAACAAAATTATGAAGATGCTCAAAGCCATACGTGCTGCTGGTGACGAGTACGGTCAAATGGTGCAGAGAGCAGTCAATTACATATTAGACGATGAAGAAGCCTTCCGAAAGTTCCTTTCGGACGGACGTGTTGACATGCACAATAATGCCATAGAGCGCTGCTTCAGACACATCGCTCTCGGCAGGCGCAACTGGCTGCAGAGTGGAAGCCATGACGCAGCTAAGAACATTGCCTTCATGTTCGGGCTGTTGGAAAGCTGCAAGCTGAACGATGTTAACTTCGGCGAGTATATAGAGGATGTACTCACCAGAATAATGTATGGCGAGCAGGTTGACGCATCCTTCCTGCCATGCGACTATGTCCGCAAGTATGAGGACGGACAGGACGACAAGGATGCAGAGGAGAGATACATGAATCTCGAAATCAAGGAAGAGAATGTCGCTTAAGGCTTAAGGCATCAAAAATACAATCAGGTCCCTTTTTCAAAAAACTTATTCTCGCAACTGCTTGAAAAATAGTGGTTACGTTAGATTGGTGGTTTACTTGAATGCCTGCACAACCGACAAATAATCGTACTATAGCAAAGAACACGCTCATGCTTTACGGACGTGCTCTTTTGATGATGCTCATTGGTCTCTATACCTCACGTGTGATACTTCATACGCTTGGAGTCATGGATTTTGGAGTCTATAATGCCGTAGGGGGGATTATAGGATTGTTTGGGTTTGTTACTAGTTCATTGGGAAATGCAACTTCAAGGTTTATTACTGTTGCAATAGGTCAGGGTGACCAAAATCTTATTAATAAAACCTTTGGTAACATAAAGGTCATTTATTATTTTCTATGTATAATGATAGTCCTTGTTTCCGAGACCATTGGCGTTTGGTTTCTTTACAACAAGATGACGATTCCTGCAGATCGAATGATCGCTGCTTTCTGGGTATTTCAGTTTACAATTGTTTCAGCCGTCCTTGACTTCGTATGTGTGCCCTACAACTCAGCTATCATTGCACACGAGAAAATGTCAGCATTTGCTTACATATCTCTTCTAGATGCTGTCTTTAAGTTGTTGATTTGTTATGTTCTTCTCATTACACCATTTGACCGGCTTATTACCTATGCTTCTCTTATCTTTTTAGTGGGAGTTGTTGATCGAATTATATATGCTGTCTACTGTAATTCTCGTTTTGAGGAAGTTCATGCGAAGGCAAGAATTTATACAGAGCAGTTTCGTGAGATCATGGTTTTTTCCGGATGGACATTAAGTGGTAATATCGCATGGGTATTGAATACACAAGGTGCTAATTTATTACTTAATGTATTTTTTGGACCGGTAGTCAATGCGGCTCGCGGCATTGCATTGCAAGTACAAGGGGTGATGCAACAGTTTGTAACTAATTTTCAGACGGCAATTAATCCACAAATAACGAAGAATTATGCAAGCCATAATTATCCCCGTATGCATGAACTGGTTACCTTAAGCACAAAGTATTCTTATCAGTTGATGCTATTGATGAGCATACCAGTAATCATAGAAGCCCCTGAGATTTTGAAGCTATGGCTGAAAATTGTACCAGATCATACTATACCTTTTTTGAGATGGACCCTTATTGCGGCTGTGCTTACGACAGTTTCTAATCCTTTATGGGTTTCTGTGTTAGCAACAGGAAAATTGAAGAAATATATGGCTTATGACAATACCATCCAATTGATAGGTATTCCTCTTTGTTATGTCTTGTTCAAATTCTTCCATGCAGAGTCGGAGTGGCTTTTCATTGTTATGGTTCTGATAGAAGTTATAGATATATATATTAGAGCATGGATTGTATTGCCTCTTATTGATTTCCCTTACCGAAAATATCTTAAGGAGGTAGTCTTACCATTATTTCTAGTGACTATTGCTTCTTGTATAGTCCCAATTATCGTTTACAAAGAGGTCGATCAATCCATTAGTGGATCCTTATTTGTCGGTATGTCTTCTATTTTATGGTCTTCTTTGATTATATGGTTGATAGGAATGAAAAAGAAAGAAAGGCAATTTATTATTAGTAAGGTAAAGTTGTTAGTTGTTAAGAAATAAATGAGATTGAGAGCTTCTTCCAAGCCTCCAAACTGCGACTTCAAGGATGTTGGGAGTAGCATATTAATGTCAAAAAAAAAGATGGATTGTTTTAAGAGAATCTATACGTGGGGGGGGGTATGTAATAACACCCATTTTAAGGGAATACCCTTTCTTCATCTGCTTCTTCTTATTGATAGGATATGAGGCATTAGGTAATCTTCACGGCCAGATAATAGCTTCACAACCAATAGAGCCATGGTCTTCCTGTATAGGCCGGATTCTATTGATAATTCTATGGGATTATCTTTTTACAGCAGTTATTTATGTGCTCAAGAAGAGATGGATAAAGATCTTGCTATATGTTTTTACGTTTTCTTTGTTTTTCTTGCAGCTATTCCTTAATAAGATTTTTGGATTAAATATTTGTCCCTATGTTCTTGTGTTGCTTAATGAGACAACATCTTCCGAATCTTCGGATTTTATTAGGACTTTTGTGTTAACAAGAAAAACTCTTCTTATTTTTTTTATAATCATACTATGTATTGTCTTTTCATTTCTTGTGGAAAGATTTAGAATAGATATGTATGGGTTTATAAAGAAGTGTCATTTATTAAACGTGTTATCTCTATCATTTGTTATAATTTTCTTTTCTGGAGCCTATTTTAGTAAGACCTATGCCCAGCTTCTGAGATGTCAAACAAGTGATGATATAGCAACATGGGTAATTAATGATTTTTGTCAGCCTCATGATGCTTTGAGTTATCTTATTTATGCTTTTAAAGGATATAGTGTCTCGTCAGATGATTCAAAACATGCTGTTCAGGCTGTAGAGAAGATGGACAGAAATAATACCATAACCAATACAGATAGTTTAAATGTTGTTCTTGTGATTGGAGAAAGCTATATTAAGTCTCATGCCCATATTTATGGTTACTCTTTACCCACAACTCCCACCCTTGATGAAGAGAAAGAAAAAGGAAGATTAGTGCCTTTTAGTAACGTCGTTTCTCCTTATGCTTATACTAACAGAAGTCTACATAATATGCTTTGCTGTAATTGTATATGTGATGGAGAACATTGGTATGATGCCCCATATTTCCCAGCTGTTTTCAAAAGTGCGGGGTATAATGTGTATTTTTGGGATAATCAGAAGAATGATAGTAAAATGCATGCAGTAGGTGTCGCATTGAATAGTCTTTTGTATTCGCCTGAAATAATAAAATTGTCATATACGAGTACTAATGATCATGCCACTAAGTATGATATGGATCTCATCAGAGACTTTAGTAAGAAAATACGATTAAAAAATAAACGTAACCTAATTATTTTCCATCTTATGGGACAGCATTTCGATCAAGCAGAACGCTTTCCACATACATCCGGATTTATGAGATTTAAATCATCGGATATACATATCAATGGTCGAAAGTTTTTAACGAAGCAGAAATGTCAGATCATTGCTGATTATGATAATGTGATAATATCGCTCGGTGGGTACCGCCTGTAGCGCTGTTATGGTACCGCTGTTTTATGCGGACAAATATTTCATATCACTCTTGTGGTACCGCTCATATTTAGTTGTCATAACATTGTTCCTTGAC
>Ga0256406_1001088_pt1 | contig 45194 bp, 49 predicted proteins | sample RumenRJG_03DNA_FD_185986 | JGI IMG/M metagenome (GOLD analysis project Ga0256406, IMG submission 185986) | Bovine rumen microbial communities from Lethbridge, Alberta, Canada - RJG_03 | ecosystem: Host-associated > Mammals > Digestive system > Stomach > Rumen | place: Canada: Alberta | collected... | reverse complement strand
AGGTGTTGTCATTTTCTCCGTTGCTGTTGTCAAAATCATCTGCGCTGTTGTCATGATGTCGGCAACAATCGGGCGTAAAGAAAGAGTTGCCGGAGAGTTCCTAATCTCTGAAAGCCCTTGATTTCAATCCATTCTGCCGCTCTGACAACAGCATTTCTTTGTATCAATTCTTGGGTTTACATTTCCGCATATATATCTACCAAGACCCAGTTGGCTCTTCGATTTACCATGTCTTCATAGTGATTTTTCTGTAGTTCATAAGATGAGGTCTGGTTTGGGTCGTCTGTTGAAACACGGGCATAGACAGCCACTCTTTTTGTTGTTTCAGATTTATAAAAATCTTCTTGCGGAGTTGCAGGAATCACATCTAGTACGTCTTCTCTTAAGCAACATAGAACACCTCATTGAAAGACCGGATAGGTTATGATTTTGCCAAGATGATCATGATTTGTCGGCTCCAATTGGTTTTCAATCAAGACTGATTTCCCTGTGATTTCATCCTTGCATACAATATCGCAACGATAGCTTCCTACAAACTTTTCCGTTTCGATCTCTGTAAGCGAAAGATTAAGCACATCACCCAGTTCTTTGATGTTTTCTTCTGTTGCAAGCCATTTTGAAAAATCATACTGTTCATGTGCCCACACGGTCCTGATATCAATTTCTTTAAGCTTTCCTAATTTCATCGTTCATCTCCTCGTGAATATCCTTGAAGGACAGGAGCTTATCCCTGTAATATTCATACTGTTTCCGCCTGGCCTCAATCTCGGCGGGAAGGCCGGAAGAGAGATCATTGCAGATACCGTCTAATCTGTCCAGAATATCTGAAATCTCCTTTTGCTTCTGAAGACTTGGAAGGCAGAAGAGAAACTCTCCAAAACTGCCCATATCTACAGAGGAAAAGTTACCTTGATTCAAGTGGGATCGACAGTATTCTCCAAGTTTGAAGCAGTAATAATACAGATACCGATAATCAACAATGCGCTTATATTCTTGCTTCAACATCAGGTACGTAAACCGCTGGTTTGCCAGTGATGGTACTCTTATCCAAGCATGTTCGCCTATAGTCGCCGATGTAGAGATTATAAACGAATCCGCAGGAAAAAGGACTCCTTTGACAGCTGCCTTAGTCACGTGTTGAGTAGCATCACTTAAGATACGACCGTTTTCCCGAATATCCTCCATTCTGAACCACGGAATATCTGCATCTTCTGTCCAAAAATCCGAATTGCTCTTCGACGGAGTGTACCCATTTCGTGTATTGAAGAGCTGTGAAAGCTCGACATAAACATAGCCAAACACATACTGCAAAAATGCTATTTCAGCCTGTCTGTCTGTCTGTCTGTCTGTCTGTCTGTCTGTCTGTCTGTCTGTCTGTCGCGAGCGTGCCGCCGGTCTCAGCGAATGTCAAGAGCAAATCGCGATAATATTCATATTGTTTTTGCCTGGCTTCAATCTCGGCAGGAAGTTCAATACTCAGGTCGGAACATATAGATTCAAAGTTGTCCAAGACATTAACCAATCTTTCCTGGACAGCAATCGGTGGAATCGATAGCTCAACCTTTCCGAGCATTTCACCGCTGACATGAGGGACTCCCGCCCCACGCTTCATTGCGTTTAGTTCTGGTTCTTTCCTCTTAAGCGCGTAATACAAGTACTTCGGAGTTGCTACATCTTTTTTCGCCTCATAACCGAAGCCATCAGTAACATAAATGGGCTGATTCCAATAGGACACAAATCCGGCTGATACGCCACTTCGTGCAATGACAACGATTTCGCCGTCATGATTGGCTTTATCAATATAGTAAGCCGGTTCCTGTCCCCCAAGGATTACTGGAATATCTCCTGGCTTGGAGCCCTTCTGAGTTATGTATTCTCCACGAAATAGATTAGCCACATCTGAAAGTGGCATTTTCTTTGATTCGTTATCAAAGGTCAACAGTCGGTTTCTGTAGTAGTCATACTGCTTTCTGCGAGCTGATAACTCCGCTGATAGTTCCATTGAAAGCTCCGCTGAAAGGAACGTGAAATTGTCCAGCACGCGGACAATTTCGCGTTGTACCTCCAGTGGAGGTACAGGGACTACGATCGCCTGAATTGCTGGGACGCTTGAATGAACAACCTTACTTTTTACTTTCCCCTTGCTTTTTTGAGTACGTGCTTTTGTAGTCGTCAAGGCATATGCCAAATACTTGGGATCCTGTTCGTGCTTTAAAACTACTATGTCACCTCCGGCCAGACACTTTTCACATCCGACATAAGCAGTGGATTTCGCAATATCTTCAACACTTTCGCCTGTAATAGCAAAGAGAATATCTCCATGCTCAAAGTACTTGGCATTTGTAATCTTTGTCTCATCAGTATGAGACACGCAATGATCAAACCATACCCCGTAGGTCGTATAAATCTCGCCATAACGAACACATGGGGCTCCTGTTTCGGTGACTTGATCCCTTGTTATTCCAGATCCTCGAAATATATCTGTCGCCAGTTCTCCAATTGTCTTATATTCCACCCCATCCGGACACAGTTCCGCAATCAGTTCATCTAACCTGCTCATGCGTCTTGCCCTCCTTCCGGATCAGCAAGCTCTGCCTCTATCTCTTCGATCGTCGGCATGCTGCCTTTGAAATCTTCCGGAATCAGCCGGGTCAGCTCATATCTGGAGATTCCAAGCGGCTGGTTGCTGGATTCAAGAGCATATTGTGCCTCAATCTTATCCAGATCTTTGCATACCAACAGGCCAAGCGTAGGATTGTCGTACTCCGTTTTCAACTGATGGTTTACAGCGACTACATACGTACCAAGCTGCCCTGCAAAAGATGAATCAAATTTACCTGCCTTTACCTCCACAACGATATAGCAATGCCGCTGTGTATTATAAAAGAGCATATCCAGAAACTTCTCTGTGTTTCCGACTTCGATGCGGACTTCCCGACCCATATAGGCAAAACCCGTTCCAAGTTCCATCAGGAAATTCTGGACCCGATCCATCAGGGCATCTTTCAGTTCCTTCTCATCATACTTTTCCCGGAGCGTTAAAAAATCAAAGTTGTAGGGATCCTTTGTGATCGCCTGTGCCAGATCGCTCTGCTCCGTGGGAAGCGTCCGTGCAAAGTTTGTCAAGGCCTTGCCCTGGCGCTCATACAGATCAGTATCCAGAAAGTTCAGAAGAACAGCTCTGGACCAGTTGTTTTCCATGGTTTTCCGGACATAAAACAGTGCCTTCTCCTGATTCCCTTTGCATTTATCGATAATATAACGATGATGCCCCCACGGAATTGAAAACAACATATCCATCGAGTCCACAGCTTGTGGACTCAATGGATTCCCGGCAGAGTCCACAACCTGTGGACTGGAGTATAATTCATAGAAATACTGCATATATTTCAGGTTCGTGGGCGAAAATGACTTTACATCCGGCAGAAGGTTCTTCAGATCCTTGCTGACCTGATTGTAAAAATCGTTTCCTATGCCGGCACCAGTCTTCTTTTCGGCCAGGTCACGTCCTAGAGACCAGTAAAATCGCAACATTTCATCGTTTACCTTTACTGCTGCCTTGATCTGGCTTTTGCGGAACCGGCTGCTGATCTCCCGAATCCAGCTGCGGTAGGCTTCATCGGTTATGATAAGTTTACTGCTCACCCGTTTCACCTCCCTCAATCTCAGCGATGATCTTGTCTATCTCGTCCCGAAGCACCTGCTCCCGGGCGACGATCTCTCGGATCTCCGCATTCAGCTTAACAATATCGACTTTCTCCCGGGTATCCTCGGCTTCTACATAAGTTGAGACGGAGAGATTATAATCATTTTCCGCTATCTCATCGTAGGATGCCAGATGAGCAAAATGCTGAACTTCTTCGCGGCTGGCAAAGGTATCCACGATTTTATCTATATTTGCCTGTGTAAGCTTGTTATTGTTTGTCACCTTGATGCACTCATTCGTGGCATCGATGAACAGAACACGGCTGTCCGGCTTACCTTTCTTCAGGACCATAATACAGGTTGCTATACTGGTCCCGAAGAACAAGTTGGTCGGAAGCTGGATCACACAGTCCACGAAGTTGTTATCGATCAGATACTTTCGGATCTTTTTCTCCGCGCCTCCTCTGTACATGATACCGGGGAAGCAGACGATCGCTGCCGTGCCGTTCGGAGCCAACCATGAAAGCGAGTGCATGATAAATGCCAGGTCTGCCTTGCTCTTCGGAGCCAGCACACCCGCCGGTGCAAATCTCGGATCATTAATCAGTAAAGGATTCTCATCACCAGCCCACTTGATGCTGTACGGCGGATTAGAGACAATCAGTTCAAAGGGCTCATCGTCCCAATGCTGCGGCGCGGTTAACGTATCCTCACAGGCGATATCAAACTTATCGAATTCGATATCATGCAGGAACATGTTGATCCGGCAAAGGTTATATGTGGTGATGTTGATCTCCTGGCCAAAGAAACCATTGCGAACCCCATCTCTCCCAAGGACCTTCTCGGCTTTCAGAAGAAGCGATCCGGAGCCACAGGCCGGATCTATCAAGACGCAATCTTTGATACGGCTGTGAATCATATCAAGGTGCCCAGAATAGGCTGAAGTACTGCGTTTTCGCGGCATTTTCGTTATTCTGACGGGCCTTTCAGAACGCAGAAAGGAGCTGCATGTGGCCTTCGCTGCTGTTACTGTCATGGTCAATGCGCCTCCTTTCCGACACCCTTATAGGGTAAACTTAAAATGTATTGCCTAACTTAAATCATTAGGATTCCTTAAATCATTTACCTGACTTGTCTTTGATACTCTCACCATCCGGATAGAGCCACATGGTATTGCCGTTTGCAGAGGCTCCTATCACACAACCAGCTGCTGACGATGCGCTTTGGAAGGTAACATCTTCTACAAAAATGCCATTCTGTACTTTGCCTTCATCAAGAAGTCGCTTACGTGTGTTCCTTAACCACGATTGGCATGACTTAGTTTCCGTCGGGAAGAACTCAGATCCTTTCAACACCATGAATCCAGTCTCAACGATCTTTCCTGTCGCAGCTGCCTTCTTGCCAGATAAATGAAGAACTTCGTCATTTGCAACTTCCGTTGTAGCCGTGATAGAAGCATTCGCCTTGGCTTTCTTTGGCACAGGGGCAGAAGTTTTGACAGACTTCGCTGCGGAAGTGACACCGGTACTTGTATCCAAATCTCTCAGAGAAATGCCATTCTTATCTTTCCATTCCACCAGTCCATTAGAGTTCTTGCCACAAACGAAGGTAGATGCATAGGATGGACTGCCAAAGCAAATGTCTTCAGTAAGATATCCCTTTGTATCAATTACTCCGGAATATTTACTCCTCAAGGCCTTTATTCCTGCAGGAGCATAACTGGCAAGAGAGGGATTGATAAAACTGCCCTTTAAAACCCAGAACCCATCTGACCGTACGATTCCAACTGCGTTTCCGCTCTTACCCTTATTGCGATTAAAGTATAGCAGGTCATCACTGTCGGTCTTGTCATCCTTGCTGGACGATGGAAGCGGAACAAACGCCATATAGCCAAGTGCAGGCAGAACCAGCTCCACATCAATAACAAATTCTTCCAGCAAGTCTCTAACAGACTTGGGAAGTGGTGATTGAGTGGGTGTATTTCCATTCTTCACAATATAGCGCTTTGCATCAACAGCTATCGTATAGAAACGATTCTCAAGGTACTTGACTCTTCCCTTCTCCAAGGTGCCATCGGGAGTCACAAAGATAACTGCCTCTGTCCAATAACTACCATCTTTCTCAAATGTGTGTGGCTGCATCAGCCTCTTCTGAACATCGTCTGCCTCGCCGACATATATGAACTGCTTTCCACTTTCATCATCTTTTCCAAACAGAAAGTAAACGCCAGGAGTATTAAGCTCAGGAAGATCAGAACAATTCTTTAGTTCCCCATGCGGAATCTTATATCCCACTCCATTCCAATTTGACAGAGAAGCTTGCCATCTACCAGCTTCTGAACCATCCATTAGATATAAATTTATGCTTTTGCCTAAAGACGGCATAGCTCCCCTCCTAACTATTTCCATCCCTGCAGCAAAGCTTTTTTAGCTTCATTTTTATCAAGCACCTTTGTGCATTCGTCCCAATTTTCAGTTGGTCGAGGCATAATATCATATTTGTTGATAAACGGATTTTGCTTTGCTACTTCATCAATTCTTTCGCTTGCACTCTTTTCATCATTTAGCGCTATATCAATCCAGACATCCTCCAATGTATCCGGAATCTGCCCAAACATACTGTAGATGTCATTCAGTCTCTTAGAAAGCGCTTTATGTACTTTGTCCTCAACTGATCCTTTATAGCGCAGATTATATATTCTAACTGTATCGCTTAGCTGACCTATTCTCTGAATACGTCCCTTTCGTTGCTCAAGTCTTGTCGGATTCCACGGAAGGTCGAGATTAATTAACGTGGACAATGTTTGTAAATTTAGTCCTTCACTCGCAGCATCTGTGCCTACAAGAATTTTTATAGTTCTTGCCTTTACATCAGCCTTAATGTCTTCTTTCGTTTTCTTTGTAAAGCCACCATTCAAATAAAATCCCGATTTTTCTCCACCTGCATACAGTCCAATAATCGTATCCTTAAAGTGTTCGGATAACCGTTCTGCCAAATATTGAGCACTATCAAAATACTGTGAGAATACGATACAGCCTCGATCCATCCAAGGTTTTGCATCCTCGTCTGTACCAAATTCCAGAATATCCTGCACTTTATCGTATTTGGGATCACTATCGTGATTTAGCTGCAAAATTTTTACAAGCTCTCGAAGTACTTCAATTTCATCTGACGTAAGATTCTTGACCTCGCTTATTTCCTGATCTATGTTTTCTTCATCATCAAGATCTTCATCAAACTCATCTTCAAGTATCTGGCGTCCCTCCTCTGTCCACGCAAGCATCTTCTTTGCAGTATGCTCACCCGACAAAATCGAACTTCCGATTCGCTTCAACATGAGGGTTTTCATAAAGCCACCTGCCTTGACTCGTTTTGAAAGCATATCGCAGAACAGTTGGGCTTTATCATAAGCATCCTTCAGATATCCTTCTAGTGGCAAAGAATCATCATCACGTTCGCCTAATAGAATGACATTTATTTTCTTGAGATAAGGTTCTCCCGTTGCCGGGTTTATTGTGTTTTCAAGAGACTCCCTCGAGCGACGAATGATATGTCTTATGTAAGGGTTGTCTTTCATTACAAAATCATCTGTCGTATACAGAGATTCGATCTTATGACGTATCGACAGTCGACTATTAGTAAATAATTCCGGTCTAAGCACATATTGATCATCCGAAATATCAAGACTGTCTCTAAGGCTATTTATCTTCAAGACATCTGGTTCAGTCCCAACTGATCTGCCAGGAAATGGATCACGCATGATATCCCACATCTGAACTTCATTATCTGGCTCAGGTACTTTTCCGCAGATCATATCCAGCATATACTGCGGCTTTTTTCTCCACAGGCTATACTGATCTCCCATTACTTTATCAACGGGTCTAGCCAATGCTTCTAAGAGGTCATATGCTTCTATAGTATTTACCTGAACAGGAGTTGCTGTCGCAAGTAACATACTTTTTGTTTGAAACGATATCTCATCTAAGAATTGAAGCAGATAATTAGGATCTGCTTTATGAGTGTCAGGGTCCTTTAATGGATTCCTACGACGAGCACGATGTGCCTCATCTAAAATTACACATTCATACTTTTGCTGTTTTAACTTTTCAGATGCCTCTGTTCTTCTAGATACTAAGCCTTGTGAAATAATTCCAACTCTTCTAGGACAATGCAAAATAGCTTTTACATTTTCAGCAGGATAAAAATATCCTGTCTCATCCTGCCAGCCCCGCCCCGTCCATACTGCACTCGGCATATCCAGCAGTGTTTGCATCTCATCCTGCCACTGAAATACCAGCGTCTTAGGTACGATAATGAGAATAGGCTTGTCTCCATAAAGAGCCATGAGTTTTGCAGACATGGCAAGCTGTATTGTCTTTCCAAGGCCAACCTGATCCGCAAGAAGCAGCCTCGCTCCTCCTGGAGTTTGATGTTCTTGAAAGGCTAGCTGCACGAAATATTTCTGATGCTCCCAAAGGCCAAATTCATTCCTGTAGACAGGCTCTTCAACTGCCGCTGACGGGATCTGACTGTCATTATCTTTTCTCCAATCGACCAAAGGAACTATTACGCGCCGGGAAATCCGATCAATATCCCCAACTACAAAATCAGCCAGATTCACTGCATATTCGCTATTCCAGAAATAATCAAACTCGGCCTGCGTCCATGCAACAGCCTCTGGTGAATCATCCTCCCAAACCATCTCGTAGTTTAGCTTAAAAGCACTCTTTGTTTCATTGATACTTCCAATGAAAGAGGTTTTTGACCCATCGGGATAGGTTATGATTCCAGCCTTACCATGCATCAAGCCATAGGCCTCATCAGGAATAACCCTGACTTCCATTTTTCCAGACTTTATAAGCCTATAGAAACGAGCGAGCCTTCCAGCTCCCTCAGGGGTTGAATATTTCTCCTCTGGCTTAAAGCCACACCACTCCTGTTTCATCTGCTGAGCAGCGGCTGCAGCTTTTACGTCTTCCTTTGTGACACCGGAATTGCATATCACACGAACCTTTCCAGTCACATTTTCGATGCTCTCTCCTGCAACCTCCAGAATTGAAGAGCAAAAGTAACCAGCTATGCGATCATAACTGACCGCATGCTGTAATTTCTTATTAAGAAAGGATTCGTCGAGCCGCGAAGTCCTTGTAGAATATCGATTCACCATTACGGCTCACTCTCCTTTATTAGACACTATCATGTGTTACAAGAGTTAATAGCTGTTCTGCCATCTCTGCAGATTCCTTCCAATGTAGTTGCATATTTGAGATGTCTCTAATGTCTACCAAGAATGAGAGAATTTGTTGAATCATCTCTCGCTTATCCCAATAATTGGGCAGATCATTTTTAAGAAAGCCAAGTGCCTTATTAGGGTTCATCTCTTCCTTAATTCCGACATAGATTGCCTGGAAGATAGATCGCATTAAAGAATTCTCAAAATCTGGAACATCATTTATTGTTCTTCCTGCCATTTCAAAAGGAGTTTTGAGCCTTGCTGTATTAGCCTTTTCAGACGCCATTAATTGAGAATATCCAGCTATTGAAAATCCTCTTGCGAATTCCTGATAGGTACTTATCTGATAGTTTCCGTGCTTTTCACTTTCCAAACCTTTGATATAGAATTTTTCAGCGTTAGATAGTTCTCTCCAAAGGAAGGAATCAAACTCAATCGGTATAACACAGTCATACGCAACTTTCTTTGCATTCTCAATGATTCCGACAATCTTACTACCAGAGGGATTTGAAATCGCTTGATTTAACTCATATTCAAGATCAAGGTCTTCAATTTCCGCATAAGATGTCAAGACTTTTAATGAAGCAGCATAAGCTGCAAGTACATAATCTGGATCAGAAAAATTTGGTTCTTCTTTATCATCTAGTTTTTGCATACTTGCAATCTGGTGCTTAACCTCTGAACGTATATCTGTATTTATTTCATCTAAAAATGCAGTGTCATTTCCGGTTTGTTTTCGAAGAACAAGTAGTACTGTACCTTTTACATAATTTCCATTTTTAAGGCCAGATGCATCTGTCTCTGTAGCAATATTCCATGCAGCTGTCACTTTTAGACCCGCACGCCACATTATAATAGCGAGCTGTGCCCAAACAGCTGGATCAGAATGAGTAAACATAACTACTTGCATTCCATTATCCGGCATATGTGAAGTTAAGTTTGAATAAACCTCAATCATTGTCTGTGAAAAATGCTCATCACCCTTTATTGCTAAAACGCTTTTACTACTCGTATACCAATCAGGAAAAGCCTTTGGAATAGCTTTTCTATCCCAAGAGAGGAACACTTCACTTAATTCATGGTAGTTGATTGCATCTGCATAAGGCGGATCTGTAATCCACAGATCACAGTTTTGCTGAACATTTCGAGCATCCGCTAATTCAACATCTGACTGAGAATCCAGAGAATAATTATTTATTGGATAAATCCAGCAATTTTGTAACGATCTCGTCGCTGAAGATCCATAGTTAAACATCGGATTTAATGCTTGGTTGGTGAAAATCCAAACAGTTTTTTCTACTCCTGCTCCATTTACCCACATACTAAGCTTAGAATTGAAAATAACTACTTTGTTCAACCCAAGAATTGCAGCCGCTGTTATTAATTGATCATTAGTTTTCAAAACTTTCTCTGCAAATAGATGATTAATAAAAAGCTGCCGTACATTGAACATATGATGCCAGCAAGTCCAACCTCTGCTACGAATCATCTGACTAGTCTGAAAACCTACTTCCATCTCGTAAGAAGGTATCAATCCTTGTTCTTGCCACTTGCGAAAATTTGTTTTTACGATGTGATGAATTTTCTCTTCATTTTCCAAATCTCGAACTTGTGGCGCCCTGTAATATCTAGATCCATCTTCTCTTTCATATTTCACACAATATAAGCGTTCATGAAAAACATCATCATCTCTAGGTTCAAATTCTTCTTTTGACCATTCGCGTAGCCCATACACCGGTTCACCTTTCTCATTTACTCCGTCATGCCGTAATGTGGAGATAGGTGTAGATTTGCCGCAGCAAGGACAATACAGATTTTGTCCATCAACAGTCCCTTTTGTAGCGGCAGCAAGTTCTTCTTTTGAAGCTCCTGATACTACGTCAAAATCATATTTGTTTCCGTTCTTTTTGAGTTTAACTACAGTCCTAGTACCTCGCCCAATTATCCAGTTAGGCACCATTGGTACATGAGTCCCACATTCAGGGCATACTGCTTCTATACAATATATGTAGGAGACAGCTCTCTCACCTTTCTCATTTTTTTCAATTCCTAACTCATCTACCTCTTGTTCAATTGACTTATATGCATCTTCTTGAAACTGCCTTATTTTGGTCAATTCTGACTTGCTTGCTCCCGCAATATGTAAATCAGCCCAAGTTAGAAGGCCAGCCACCGGATTTAAATCACTCGCGTATGTATTACAACCCGATCTTGACGCTTCAAATGGAATCGAGCCTCCACCGCAGAAACAATCCCCAACCATAGCATTATGGCCAAATTTTTTAATGGAAAGTTGCTGTATGAGATCAGGAAGTGACTTTGCAGAAGTCCCTAAATATTGATTAATCTCATTCCATGAATCCTCACTAATATTTTCTAATTGCTCTGGTCGTTTACAATATAAAAGTTTTTCATCATATCCAAGTGTTTCAAAAACTGCCCTCTCTATTTCTTCTTTAGGTGCATTATTGTCAAACTTTACCTTATTAGCAGAGGCATCAAACCACATCAAATATTTTGCAGCTAGTTTTCGATTAGCTTGTACAATTTCATATTGCCTTTGAGTAGGAATCCTTTTTTCTTTTCGTAAAAAAAGTCCCTCTTTATCCATACTTAAAATCTTCAGAAAAATTTCTGTTGACTTCTGGGGATTATCGCCTTCAGGCATCAAGCATCCTAATAGGGCAGCTCTGACCAAGATGAGCGGCTTTCTTCCCCACCACTTACCTAAACCTGTAAGAGTTTGTCCATTATTTGCTTTACGCTCTTTATAACTCTCCTTGCTAACTTTACTGACCGGAAACTGTGTTTCTATAAATGAAAGTTGTTCGCTCATTCTTCATCTCCCCCTAAAAATTGATCAAGAGTCATTTGATTGCTCTCTGGTATCGGATTATCACAAAGTGCATATCGAAGGGCCATACGCCACCCATTTTTATCATTGATACGTCCTGAAGAAGCATTCGTCATTGTATAAAGCCACCAACGCTCCTCCGGAAGAAGACCCAGCCAATTTCTGATTGCAGTTGGTATTACAGATGGATCGCAGTTCTCTATCCCCCATAAGAGCACCATCATCTCTTTGCCCATCTGCTTTTCAACAGGTGTACCAGCCACAAATTTCCCAACCGGCTTCTTTTCTTCCTTCAGCCTTTTGTTAAATTCTGCTGCCATATCCTTTTGGAGTTTACCCCATTTATATTTGGAAATTCGCAGCTTCAGAATATCCTTCCCATGAATCTTTTGCTTTTCGGCATCGTCCCACTTGAAGCGCTCATAAATTAAAACATCACCTTGTTTTGCATCTTCTATATCTACATAGAAGTGATTCTCTGATTCCATGGGATTATATCCGAAGCCGATATAACCCTTCTTCACTGCTTAATTTCTCCTTCTTTAGCAAGTTTATCGAGATCTAATTTGCACATCTCAACCCACTGATTAAATTTTGCACCGGCATTAAACATCATTTCCTTATATTGGAAAGTAATGACTACATCCCGGTCCTTGAAGCTTTCCCTGATCAAGTCAATCAAAGCCTTAAGGTCTCCAGCAATATAAGGGATATTGGCATTATATTCAACGTAATTATTTTCGTTCCCTTTCTCATAAATATAGACACTGGCGCCCTTAATAAAGAGACCGTCAATTTTCTCCAGGGTCTCCAATTCCTTATAACTTTCCTCAGTATCACTGAGTTCCTTCTTCTTATTAAAGGTATAAGAAAGCGGCCTAACAGGATCTATCTCCTTCTTCTTTTCCGTGCCTTTTCCTTGCTCAATCTGAATCTGAACAGAATCGATCTTCTTTCCCTTGTACTCAGAAATTGCGAGAACATATTTGCAGAGATGTGGTACAACAAATTCATCTGTATAGAGCCCGCCATTTTCTTTCGGATCACTACCATCAGTCGTGTATCGAACCTCATAATTTGGATTCGTTTCAAATCGAACTACTTGCCCATTAGGTGTGCTGCGCTTACCATATTTCAAAGGAGCTTCACACACAAAATCAACAGTGTTGCCTTGTTTACGCTCACCCGTCTGATCTATGCAAACAAAATACAACTCGGGTTCTTTTGTTGTAATAGTATTGCTAGTTACTTCTGTTGATGCTTCGGTAGGATCTGACCCAATATCATAATAGACACGTCCACCCACTCCTCTGACTCGTAAAGTAAATTCCTGACTTTTATCGTCATAAGAAACCTGCTCAACGTTTACACTAGTTGGATCTTTTTCAAAAGGTCCTTTTATAAGGTACCCACCAGTCTCTCTCCATTTATCCTTCTTTATACAGTCTGACCGTAGACTTTCCATCTGATTCGGATGATACCAACCCCAAACAGTCTGTGTTGCTGCTCGGTCACAAATTTGTTGCCAGGTCATTTCTTTTGTAGTAAATAACCTAGCTTCACACTTCTTTCTCATTGTTTCGAGGAAACCATCATCCTTACTAAAATCCTCATATTTCATTTCGTCTTTTAGGAGATCAACGATTTGTTCCTCGCCATTAAACTTATTCCCCTTAAATTCCAATTTGAAATCCGCTGAATCAATACCGCTCTTTGTCGGATAATATAGGACAACAAATGTCTCCCTAATCGTTGAAAAGAGAGCCTGTGTTGCTTTATCAAGCTGAATATCTGCTTCCTTATACTGCTGATCTGATGCTGGAAGCCCTTCATCTTCCATAGATTTCTTAATTGACTGAATAGCTGCCAGCTTCTTACTATTTTCATAAAGTTTCTCCATCAGAGCACGTTCTCCAGAAAGGAACATGACGCGATTCTTGTAGGAGCAATTATCATAGAACGACTGCAACTCGGGATGAAGTTTTCTTCCTGCATGAGGCTCAAATATCACAAGAGAAATTTTCTTTTGGTCCAACTCAATTTCGTCGATGGCCGGAAAAACGTAAAGCTGCTCATAGCAAACCCCCAGATTAGGCTTGAAATTTGCCTCCAGAATCTTTTTTAATTCTTTCCTAGCATTCTCATTTGTATAGGATTCTACGAGTGTGTTCATTTCCGCAACCATATTCTTGGTGTTTTGGAAATAAAGCCGTCCGCGATTATCAGTTTTGATGTACCAGCACTGTGTCTTGAGTTCCTCCAGTGCAGTCTTCATCACATTCAAATCTATACCAGGTGCTGTGATAAAGCCCAGAGCCTCTGCGTCGGTCAAACCGAGAGTCTGATGAGTTGCAGTTGAAAGAGATGATACAAGAAGAAGCTTGGATATCCTTTGAGCATAATCCAAATTATCGCCTCGCTCTTGATCTATGATTTCAGCAATAGATTGTCCCTCTTGAGCAATATCGTGGCTGATGGCTTCTTCGAGAGACGGTTTTATTTGCCTGAACATAGCCATCAAATTAGGTGTGTTCAGATCAACATCAAATACATTAATAAGGCTTTCCTTTTCAGCTTCGCCACTTTTCCAGAAGCGACGAATGATCTGACGCATCAATTTGATCAAGCCACGAGTCTGTTGAAAGTTTTGATTTTCCTTAAAACGAGCATAAAGATCCTTAATTGAAGGATGAAAAGGATAAGAATCTACAATTCCGGAATATACAGCTTCTCCGGAATAATTTGTAAATCCTAATTTCTTTGCTGCTGACACAGCTTCCTTATACTCAATTGCTACCTCATTCTTATCGATGCCATATTGTTTTGACAACGGCTGATCTTCGAATAAACGCTTTCTTAAAATGTGATAAACCTCATCACTATTTAACTGAACCGGAGCAATTTCAATAGCAATTCTATTTGCTTCAGCTTCAAGATCCTTAAAACTGGACTGGAGAAGTTCACTGCCGGATTCATATGTGGCACGGAGATCAGAGAACACAAGGCAGACATTAGCCAGTTGCGCTTTTCCAAGAGCGCTAAATAGATTAGCCAAGGCAGTAATCGTCACCTTGCTTAGATCAGAATTTCCCACGGTAATAGAACGTGCATTTTCAAGATATGGAGGAAGCTCATCTAGAAGAATCAGTATTTTATCGTCCTTGAGAAGATTAATCCAGGCACTCTCTCCAGGTGCTCTCAAAGGTGAGTAATACCCTGCGAACAATTCTTTCTTACCGAGTTGGTCTGCCAGAGATCCCCAGATACCAAACTCAGCATCTTCACGACCAGAAAATGTGATAACCTTAATCTCTCCGAGACCGCTATACTGCTTACCTAAGACTTTTTCACGGAGATTCTCATTTTTTGCAAGTAATGCCAGTGCTAACATGCTATGTGTTTTACCACCACCCATAGCTTGGGTCAGCTTTATTACACCTGTATCTGATTCACCCTTGAATCTCTTGAATGCTGTATCAAAGAGCATTTTCATGCCCTGTGTTTCGAAGTTCTCAGCGAAGAACGCCTCCCCATCAATTCTTCCCTCACCAAAATCTGAGAGATTCAAAACATCTTCTCTTGTTGTATCAGAAAAAACTGACTCTCTAGGCTTAAGCACTTCAGCAACCGGCTTCATTTTATTTCCTCCTATTATTTTGTTATGTACTTATATCAAATTACGAATTAACATGATAAATTATTACGTTTCGTCTTCTACTTCTTCAGCACTTGTAACTTCTTCGTCTTTAGCTATTTCACAAATATCTGAGATATCACAATCCAATCCTTCACAAATCCGGACTAGCACATCTGTAGTGATATTTTCTCCTTTCCCAAGTTTTGCTATAGATGCTGAGCTTAACCCACACAACTTTTTTAAATCCTGCCTGTTCATATCCCGATCTATTAAAAGTTTGAACAATTTTTTATATGTGATATGCATTACAGCTCCTCCATTGGTTGGTGATGTAACTGTATATAAAATTCTGCCTCGTATTATTGTTCCTGTTGCTCTGCATCATTTGAATCTTTCTTTTTCCTATTCCAAGCCTTTCCAAATAATTCATTTCCACCACGGCTCAAATGAAGGACCTGCGTGTCTTTAGCGATTTGATCTGCAAGAGGTGTTGATGTTTTATCATACGCAATAAAGACTTGTTTCGGTTTTTGGCTTTCGTATAACTCAAGTATCTTTTCAATTGCTTCATTCTCAATATCATGCAACAGTACCGAATCATGTATTACAAACGGAAGTTTTGTAGATTTCATCAAGGCAAGATCTAGAAGAATAACTCCCTTCCTTCGCATGCCTGAGCCATTATCATCCTCCGTATAGAATTCATATTTATCTGCACTGTATGTTCGAAAAAGTGGAGGTTTAATTTCTACGTCATACAACGTGTCGTTCATCTGATCCATAAGTGGATTCAATTTTGATTCGATATAACCCATTTCCTTTACGATTACATCATCTACAGTCTCTTTTGCACTTTCCGTTTTCTTATGAAGCTCGTCCTTCTTTTTATATGCCCCATTGGCAGTCTGCAATTCTAATAATTCTTTCTGAAGTTCTGCGTATTTTTCCAAAGTGGCTTTTTCTACATTGGGGAGTTGACTAATACGAAGTTGCTCCTCCTCCAGTTCTTTTATTCTTGATGAAGCAAGTGCAATCATCGCATCGAGACTATCCTTTTTTTCTCTGATTTCTCCATTTAATATCTGCGTTATTCGCCGGTGAAATTGTTCTATCTGCTCCAATTTCTGTACATTTATTTCAGGAAAGAATTCTAATAATTCTCGGTAATCTTTCTGAAATGATTTTTTATCCTCCGCCTTACTCCTATCTATTGCAGCCAATTGTCCTTGAAGCCGTGAACGCTGTCTTTTGAAACCGGCAATTTTATTCTTGATCTCAGTCAATTGTTCCGCTTGCATGGATGTCAGCTCCAAGAGGCCCTTTGAGCTTTGATCTGCAAGATCATTTATCTCTGCTTCTAGTGTTTCTATTTGCTCCTCATTTTTCTTGAACTCAGTTGCATTTTTAACGTTTGGAACAAATTCGTGCTTCTGAGCATCTTTAAATGCTGTTTCTTCTGATTCCGCGTCCTTCTTTATCTGTAACTGATCACTGACAGCTTCAAACTGTCCATATAGCTTGATCAGCGCAACAATACCATCTCTATCAGGTTCAGCTTTATAAGACTTCAAAGGTTTATCCAAGTCCAGTGTTTCACGTCTATCTACTCTTGTAGAACGTGTAACACAACCGCGCCATGTCTGCCCTTTCTCTGTGAATCCATAATGTTCAGCAAGGAACTCATGATATTGCTGAATTGTCATTTCGCCACCATCAAGTGGTTCATACTTCTCATTGCATTTGATCACCGTTTTATAATTCAGTGGATCTGCCAAGCGTGTGAAATAATATGGTTTTCCATCAAATATAAATTTGAACTTAATTGTATGCGGGCCAACATTTGCAGACTTAAATACTTCTTTGGATTTTGATACGTAATCTTCGCCACCAAAGACGAAATCCAAAATCATCAGGAATGTTGATTTTCCGATTGAGTTAGTCCCAGACTCGCTTCCAATAACTGTGTTTAGACCTTCATGAAATTCAATGGGATCTCTTACTTTCCCATTTTCCATAAACTTATCGCAGCTAATTTCAGCCAACATAATGCAGAACCTCCTGATCTGGAAGAAGCTCAATTTTTCCAAGCATAAACAGACAATCCAACACTTCTATATATTCTGTAATTCCAAAATCTCTCTTCTTAACTTTCTGATACAGATCCCTTGGCCTCATATCTTGCTCTTTTAATATCGAAAGGATCTCGGGAAATTTTGCAAATGTACTATTCTTGTAAGAGGTGACCTTACTGGGAAGTCTCATCATCAACACCTCCATCTTGCTTAGCACCAGCAGAATTGTATTTTTCAAACACTGCACAATTTTGAACGAAAAAAGAAATCATTACTGTTGCTGCTGTCCGATGTTTTTCTCCGAGTCCTTTTGCCTTAAGCAACCAATCTACAAGTGCATAATAAATTTCACTTTGATCCCCACCCTCTAGAACATACCGGTTATAACAAGTAGCCACCTCAGATCGTATCAACGTAAACGTGGCTCCCTGCGCTCCATCAAGAAGAGAAAATTGCTTCTCAATAAACGGATAATATCTGACCACGTCATCCTTTATTGAAAGCTCCAATTCGAAATTTTCGGGAAGAATCTTTTCCTTTAATTCCAAAGCATCCGTAAAAGGTTGTAGTTGCGTTTCTACATCGATATCAGAAATCGCTTTGATGACATCAACAATCTGATCCTCGACTCCATAATCCGCAGCGATCTTTTCTCTGTCATATCTGCGCTTTAATCGGCCTTTGCAGTCCAGCAGTCTTTCATATTCTTCCAATGTTGGATCAGCAAGATATTTTTCAGCACAGTCTTCACAAAGTGCAATTTTGTTTTCATCGAGGTCAAGGTCCCTAGGTTTTGGATAAACTACATTAAACTGCGTAGCCTTTTCATCACTTAGCCCTTCAGGAAATATTTTCACCACTCGATATGAGTATTCATATTTTCCTTTAACCTTTTTCCATAACTTTTTACCTTCTATTGGACATTTGTAATCAGCTTCCTCTAATAAAAGGAAATCATCTATCTGCGGTTTCGATTCCGCAGGAAGGTTTGTCTTACTGAGTGCGTAGAGAATTGAATCTGTAATGAAATCTACGAAATTCTCATCTGCATATAATTGTTGCATCTTATTACAGAATCCATCTGAAACAGTTCTGTCTGAAGACATCTCGTCAAGGATTTGCGTACAAACATCATCCATCAGAAGAGGATTTATTTTGTCCATGACATTCTTAATGACCTCTCCCCTGGCGAATTTCATTACTTCTCGTTTTCCAGCTCCTGATTTAATCGCTGTATGAACATCTTTCTTCCTACTCACGAGGTTCGAGATCATTTTGTCATCTACATCTACGTTCACCTGGGGATGTTTTGCCACTGTCTCTAGGAGAATCCTACCAGTATTATTCTGCGTGTCGGCAAAACCGTCCTTCATTATCGAGATCAGTTTGGACACATTGTATTCACTCAATTCTGTGGACCCCCTTTCCTCACATGGCAAATTGAGAGCAAATTCATGGCAAAACGGCGGCAAATACTTCTGACGTGACTTCCAATACAATCAAAGCATAAGAGGTCAATCTCTTTGAGGCGATAAATACGTTTTAGATATTATAACGCATCCGTTCACCATCTACAACAATTTGTTCACGATTGCAAATATTTGGAAACCGGAACAAAAGATTTCGTTTTTCTAAAACATATTCTCTCGGCTCTAAAAATCATATGAGAAAAGAGGTGATAAAGATGGCTAAGAACACCAAGCAGACTTCTGCCAAGGTTGCGTCTAAAGCGGGAAAGATTCTCCGCGACGGACGCTATGGCAAGAACGCAAAATCTGTAGCTGGCTCTGCTCTTTCGCAGGCCAAACCTAAGAAGAAGTAATCAATCTTCTTCAAATTATCAGCAGAGTAGTCAATCGGCTGCTCTGTTGATTTTCATCAATCCCACAGCAGTTCAGCGCTGACGCTTTCCAGTGTTGCGGGATCATAAACCGAATATTGCTACCAGCTTCTGGAAAGGCATGGCGGCACCATTGAGATGGAGAGTCTCTCTCCTGACCACGGTACCTCCATGCCTTTTTTGTGCAGGATGTCTGGCCTCCGTCTCGGAAACGAACGGAGGTCATTTTCATGTCAAAAGAAAGAAAGCCACATCCATATTACATCGTCTTGCAGGGAAAGAAGGTCGAGGTCAGCAAGGAGCGGTATTACGAACACTATCGTCCTATCTGGCGCACTCAGGACAAGATGCAGCGTCGCGGAGAGTGCATCTGCACCAAGGCAAATCTATGGAAGTGCGAGGGGATCTGCCAGGACTGCCCCAGCTATTCGCCAAAGGCAGATTCCATCGAAGATCGAATGGAGAACGCAGGCAAGGATATCGAGGATGTGAGCATGTCAGAGGACGCCATGCTGGATGCGATCCTTTTCAAGCAGCTTCTGAAGGAGCTCGAAGAGATGGACCCAGACGGCAAGCGCATCATCGAAGCCTTCAAGAATTCAGAAACAGATTCCCGCCGTGCCGTAGCAAGAGACCTCAAGATGCCCGAATCCACACTCCGCGACAAGCTCAAGCTGTGGCGTGCGAACTTGGAAAAGAAGCATGGAAAGTTTTTCGAATAAATCTCCGCGCATTCACGCCTGAAAACTCCAGTTACCTGTGAAGGGCAATAAAGCCTAACGCAGAAAGGAGATGAATCAAATGCTGACCAAGACAACAGAAACCATGCACACTGCGGAAGCTTCTGATCGTGAGCTTGCTGACGTCCTCTTCGCCATTTCGGTGCTGTCAAGAAGGCTCTCCCGCAAGCTCTATCAGAAATCCGCATCAGATGAGGAAGGAGGCCGCCATGAAGCTGTACGAGGTGAACGAGGCAATTCTCAGCCTGTACGACCAGATCGAATTTGATCCTGATACCGGTGAAATTCTCGGGGACGCGGATGAGCTCTTTGATCAGATAAGCCACCTTCAGATGGAGAAGCATTCCATCCTGGAATACCTGGCAAAGCTCGTATTAAACATCCGCTCCGAGGAGGCTGCACTGAAAGCCGAAGAGCTCCGACTGAAGACTCGTCGTGAGCGGCTTTCTAAGAAGGAAGACCGTCTCATGCATGTCCTGAATCGGGAATGTGAAGGCAAGAACACAGATCTCGGTGTTGCAACCGTCTATTACCGGAAGACTTCCCGTGTAGATGTTTCCGATGCAGCAAAAGCCATCCGCTGGCTCAAACGCCACAAACATCCGGAATGCTATCGGGTCCCTGATCCAGAGGTTGCGAAGACCGAAGTCAAGAAGCTGCTTGCTGCCGGTGAGAAGGTTCCCGGCTGCGCCATTACGCAGGATATGTCCTGCTCACTTAGATAAGGAGAGATATGAAGCATGTTGAACATCACAAAAGGAATCGTCACGAGGCCTCAAAAGGTCGTGATTTATGGGCCGGAAGGAATCGGCAAAAGTACGCTTGCCTCCAGATTTCCCGACCCGCTGTTCATCGATACAGAAGGCGGAACTTCCCATCTTGACGTCCGTAGAATCGACAAGCCTAAGGACTGGGATGAGCTTCTCTCCATTATTAAGGAAGTCGCTCATACACCGGATGTCTGCAAGACACTCGTCGTCGACACTGCAGACTGGGCTGAAGCCTCTGCTATGGATTATGTCCTCAAGAAATACAACCAGACTTCGATCGAGGGCTTCGGCTACGGCAAGGGTTACACAATCCTGGGCGAGACCTTCGCAGCCATGCTGACAGCTCTCGATGAGGTCATTGCCGCAGGTATTCACGTCGTCGTAACCGCTCACGCGAAAATGCGAAAATTCGAGCTTCCTGACGAGCAGGGTGCCTTCGATCGCTGGGAGATGAAGCTCTCCAAGCAGTCAGCCCCGCTTCTTAAGGAATGGTGCGATCTCCTGCTCTTCTGCAATTTTGAAACCCTCGTCGTGAAGACTGAGACAAAGACCAGCAAGGCAACCGGCGGCAAGCGCGTCATGTACGCATCACATCACCCCTGCTGGGATGCCAAGAACAGGTGCGGCCTTCCGGACAAGATGGACCTTTCCTACGACGCCATCAAAAAAATTTTTGAAAATCCCGCGCAAACGGCTCCCAAACCTCCAGTAACCAATGAAGGCCTTGAGAAGGTGCTGAGGCTCATGAACAAGGCCGGAGTCACAGAGTCGGATGTGCAGAAGGTCGTAGCCGATAAAGGCCACTACAGCGCTGACACACCCATTAACCAGTATTCAGAGAAGTTCCTTAACGGATGGGTCATCCGCTACTGGGACCAGATCCTGAAGCTGATCGGCGCAGCGAAGGCTGCAGATACCAAGGAGGTATAAATTATGCCGGATAACAGCAACCAAAATGTCGCTCTCGACTGGGGCGACACCCTCGAAAGCGATGGGCAGGAGTTCGTTACACTGCCCGAGGGCGATTACAACTTCACAGTCACAGGCTTCGAAAGAGGCAGATTCCCCGGAAGCGCAAAGATGTCAGCTTGCAACAAGGCATCCCTGACACTCCAGGTCGAGACAAAGGACGGTATCGCGATCGTCCATACCGATCTCATCCTGAACCGTGTTATGGAGTGGCAGCTTTCCGCATTCTTCCGCTCCATCGGTCAGAAGAAGCACGGCGAGCGTCTCGTCATGGATTGGTCCAGAGTCGTTGGCTCCAAGGGCAGAGCACATTTCAAACCCAGGAATTACACCGACAAGGATGGCAACCAGAGACAGGCGAACAACGTCGACCGCTACATCGACTATGATCCCAAGTTCTTCCATGAAGACGAGTGGATGAAGATCCCGGAAGGCGCTGACAGCGAGCTGCCGTTCAATTAAGGAGGTGCGCCATGTTTGAGCTTCGGCCTTATCAGGCTAAAGCGAAGCAGGCCATCCTCTCCGCATGGGATGAGGGGTACCGGAAGACTCTTCTGGTGCTCCCCACCGGATGCGGTAAGACGGTCGTCTTTGCTTCGGTCGCAGAAAATCAGGTGGACCAGGGTCACAGGGTTCTTGTTATGGCACATCGCGGTGAACTGCTCACACAGGCAGCGGATAAGTTGAAGGCCGCATCCGGGATTGATTCCGTTCTTGAAAAGGCCGAGTCAACAAGCCTCGGTGCCAAGGAACCAGTCACGGTCGGATCAGTTCAGTCCCTTGCCCAGCCAAAGCGTCTAGCCAAGTTCCCGGAGAATTATTTCCAGGACATTATCGTCGATGAAGCGCATCACTGCTTATCGGACAGCTATCAGAGAGTTCTCTCACATTTTCCACATGCGAACATCCTCGGCGTTACGGCAACACCGGACAGGGGTGACATGAAAAATCTCGGAGAGTTCTTCGACAGCAAGGCTTACGAATACACGATGCCGCAGGCAATCAAGGAAGGGTATCTCTGCCCAATCCGTGCTCAGATGATTCCGCTCAAGCTGGACATCTCTGAAGTCGGTATGTCAAACGGGGACTTTGCTGCGGGTGAAATCGGAAGTGCGCTGGAGCCCTACCTCGACCAGATCGCAGAGGAGATGACAAGGTATTGCCACGGCAGACGCACTGTCGTATTCCTGCCGCTCATCAAAACCTCTCAGAAATTCTGCCAGATCCTGAATGACAAGGGTCTTACAGCATGCGAGGTCAACGGTGACAGCACTGACCGCGAGGAAGTCCTCTCGGACTTCGAAGCTGGTAAATACGACGTCCTCTGCAACAGCATGCTTCTCACAGAGGGCTGGGATTGCCCGAGTGTCGACTGTATCGTCGTCCTCCGCCCTACCAAGATCAGATCACTGTACCAGCAGATGGTTGGTCGTGGTATGAGGCTCTCACCCGGTAAGGATCATCTTCTGCTTCTCGACTTTCTTTGGATGACAGAGCGGCACGATCTTTGTAAGCCCTCGGCTCTCATTTCAAAGGACGATGCGATTGCCAAGCGGATAGATGCACAAATGGAGTCCGACCAGGACGGCATTGATCTTATTGATGCTGAGGAGACCGCCGAGCGGGACATCCTCGCTGAACGTGAAAATGTCCTTGCACAGCAGCTTGCAGAGATGCGGACCAGAAAGCGTAAGCTCGTAGACCCGCTGCAATATGCATTATCGATTGCGGCAGAGGATCTCACGAATTACACACCGACCTTTGCCTGGGAAATGGCTCCGCCTTCTGAAAAGCAGCTGCAGTTCCTTGAGAAGCGCGGCATCTATCCGGAGTCAGTTACCAATGCCGGTCTTGCTTCTCTTCTCATTGACAGACTGGTTCGCAGACAGGATGAGGGGCTTGCCACTCCGAAGCAGATCCGCTGCCTCGAGAAGTATGGCTTCCGTCAGGTCGGGACCTGGCAGTTCCAGGATGCCAGCAATCTTATCTCCCGAATTGCGGGTAATCAGTGGCGGATTCCGTATGGTATCGATCCTGCCATATTCAGGCCTTAAGGAGGATCTACATGGATAACAACATTCTATCTGCCCTTCAGGCTCTGGATGTTGCCACCCTCACACGAGATGAATGGATTCGTGTGGGGATGGCTCTTAAAGAGGAAGGCTTCGACTGCTCCGTCTGGGATGAGTGGAGTCGTAATGACAGCCGCTACAAGGCTGGCGAATGCGAACAGAAATGGGCAGGCTTTCACGGCAACAGCGATCCGGTCAAAGGTGGCACAATCGTGCAGCTTGCAAAGGATCACGGCTGGACACCTGTTATGGCTCTCGACGAAGAAATCGGCTGGGGTGACGCCATCGAATATGACGGCGCTGGCTCTCCTACTCCTGTCACAGAGCCTGCCAATTGGAATCCGGTCCATGATCTTATTACCTTCATCAACACACTCTTCGAGCCTACTGACATCGTCGGCTATGTGACGAATGATGCATGGCAGGATGCCGAAGGTGACTGGAATCCCGGCCGTGGTGTGTATGACCGTACCGCGCAGGAGCTTCTTGACTCTCTCGAGAAGCATCCAGATGACCTTGGGGCTACAGTCGGCGATTGGAAGCCGGAATGTGGTGCCTGGATCAAGTTTAATCCACTGGATGGCAATGGCATAAAGAACGAGAATGTCACCCGCTTCACCTATGCACTGGTCGAATGTGACAAGATCCCGATTCCTCAGCAGAACGCTCTTTACAGGAGGCTCCAGCTTCCGATCGCCACTCTGGTGAACAGCGGCAACAAGAGTCTTCATGCCGTCGTTCATGTTGATGCCAAAAACTCAGACGAATACCGGAAACGTGTTTCTTTTCTATACGACTTCCTCGACAAGAACGGCTGCATCGTAGACCGTCAGAACCGCAATCCTTCCCGTATGACCCGCATGCCGGGTGTGACCAGAAATGGCAATCACCAGTATCTCGTAGCCACAAATATCGGCAAGAGAAGCTGGGATGAGTGGAAGGAATATGCCGACACACTGGCAGACGACCTGCCGCCACTGGTATCTCTCTCTGACTACAAGGACAATCCTCCGGTTCTGCCAGAGGAACTCATCGAGGGAATACTCCGGCGCGGTCACAAGATGCTGATCTCAGGGTCCTCCAAGGCAGGCAAGAGCTTTCTTCTGATGGAGCTCTGCATCGCCATTGCCGAGGGCACCAAATGGCTCGGCTTTCAGTGTCGTAAGGGCCGTGTTCTGTACGTAAACCTCGAGATCGATCCGGCATCGGCTATCAACCGATTCTTAAAGATCTACGAGGCGCTGCACCTTCCCATGAACCACTCGGATGACATAGAGATCTGGAACCTCCGTGGTCACGCGATTCCGTTGGATCAGCTGGTACCACGACTCATCAACAGAGTCAACGGTCATAACCTGGATGCCATCGTGATCGACCCGATTTACAAGGTCATCACCGGCGATGAGAACAACGCCTCTGAAATGGGCCAGTTCTGTAATCAGTTCGACAAGATATGCTCCGAGACAGGCTGCGCATCCATCTACTGTCATCACCACAGCAAGGGTGCGCAGGGTGCCAAGCGGGCAATGGATCGAGCTTCCGGCTCTGGTGTTTTCGCAAGAGATCCGGATGCCCAGCTCGACATGATCCAGCTTGAGCTCTCAGATGACCTGAAGAATAACGTCGCCGATGGCGGTGCTACAGCATGGCGCCTGGAGTCCTCTCTCCGTGAGTTTCAGAACATCACGCCTGTCAACTTCTGGTTTGAATATCCCATTCACAGACTGGATGAGAGTGGCGAGCTTACTGGCGTCCCCGCTGAAGGAAGCATGGAAGCAAATCTCTCGAAATCCAGTAAGAGGGTCCCTGAAGACGAACAGCGAAGCTCTATCGAGACTGCCTACAGCGTATGCCAGGCTGCTGGTCCCGTTTCCGTTAAGGATATGGCCGAATATCTCCAGATTGATGAGAAGACGGTCCGCCGCAGGATCAAGAAGTTCGATGACCAGTACTTCATCAAAAACGGCATCGTCTTCGAGGTCCAGGACACCCCTTCAGACTGAAATGTCCCTGTCCGCATCCGGACAGACATAGGGATTTTTCCCTTTGTCCTTCATCGGGAGGCATAGGCGATTTTCCCTATGTCCCAAAGGAGGCAAAGGCCTTATATAGGGGAACGTGTCCCACCTTCCGGTGTCCCACACGCAGACAAAGGCGACTGCGTACGCCTTTGAGTCTGCGGATGGAACAGGGACGAAGCCTTTGTCCGATGTGGATCAGTTGAAATTAAAGAATCGAGGTCAATATGAACTTTTTTATACAGATGAATCCACCTACCGCAACCGCTCAGGAGAAGAAGGTTCGTGTGGTGCACGGCAAGCCCCTCTTCTTCGACCCGGCTCCTGTGAAGCAGGCAAAACAGGAGCTCACAGGATATCTAATGCCGCATAAACCAAATGTCCCGCTTGAGGGACCGCTTTCGCTGTCAGTGATCTGGCTTTTCCCGAAAGGTAAAAGTCACAAGCACGGTGAATGGCGCGTCACCCGCCCGGACACAGATAACCTCGAAAAGATGCTCAAGGATTGCATGACCCGGACCGGCTTCTGGAAGGATGACGCACAGGTCGTCCATGAAGTCGTGGAAAAGCGATGGTCAGACGAGCCGTCCGGCATCTACATCGAGATTGAGAAATTGGAGAACAGCCATGAGCCGCTTTAATGATAACCCAGAAGGAATCTACGACCCGACAGCAACACTCGCAATCGAGCACATAATGCATGAACAGAAAGCAAGGCCCTATCGGCCATTCGTCTATATCTGCAGCAGATATGCGGGCGACATTCAGGCAAATACAAATGCTGCGCTCCGCTACTGCCAGTTTGCAGTAAAGCGTGGCTGTATTCCAATCGCATCACACATCTTCTATGCAGCTTCCGGCATTCTCGACGAGACTGACCCAGATGCCAGATCGCTGGGGCTCACCTTCGGACTTCTCCTACTTGACCGCTGCAGCGAGGTCTGGATCTTCTCAGATGGAACCTTATCCGATGGAATGCGGGCCGAATATAAGCGGGCTCTTCGAAAGGGAAAGCGTATCCGCACCTTCGACCTTTCTATGGTGGAGACCGAGTCAGGAGGCTTTGCATGAATGGTTACGAAAGGCTCGGTAATGCAGTCGTGATGCAGGCAGTCAGGGACTGGCGCTCTGCCACCCGGACACTGAAACGAAATCCAGGCAACTATGAAGCCAAAAGTCTCAAAGAGGACTGCGAGCAGTTCTTCCTGTCACAGTACTTCAATGTTTTTACAGATCTCGATGGAAGGGCTCTGCTCGACAAGCTCAGGAAGGAGGGATAACAGATGGACGCAAAGGAATATCTTGATCAGGCATATCTGCTCGATAACCTGATCGCCTCTGAGCTTAAGGAAGCAGACCGCTATCATCAGATGGCGCTGTCTCTCAGATCTCCTGGATTCGATGAGCATTACAATCCAAACCGCCCCACGGACGCTCCTTTCGTGTCAGGTCTTGAGTCCGTGTGGGAACTGGAGGAGACGGCAAGAATGCATGCGAAAGAGCTGACTGATCTCAAAAAACAGATCAACGAGGTGATTGACAGGGTCCCAGACCAGAGGGAGCGGATGCTTCTTAAATACAGATACCTGGATCACCTCAAGTGGGAACAGATCGGTGATCGGCTTTATGCAGGAAGGACCACACTCTTCCGTTGGCACAGGTCAGCACTGGAGCATGTGGTAGTTCCGGAGGATGCCATCGTCGTAAAGACGGAACAAGATGGAACATAATGGAACATTTCGGAACAACATGGCACCCTCCCCGTTATGCTACGATACAATCAGCAGAATTGAATAGATGGACTGGTCAGCCAGTCTTACAGCCTCGGAGAAAGATTCCGAGGCTTTTCTATTGCATAAAGGAAGTGAAGCAACATGCCAATGAAACCCAAGCGGCCCTGCCGGTATCCGGGCTGCCCAAACCTCGTGGAGCATGACGGTGACAGCTACTGCGCTGAGCACCAGAAGCTCATGGATGATCACTACGATCACTTCACACGTGGTTACGACGGGCACAAGCGATACGGAACTCAGTGGCGTAAGATCAGAACACGCTACGTTCATAAGCATCCCTTCTGCGAGATGTGTATGAAGGAAGGTCGGTACGTTCCTGTGGAAGAGGTCCATCACATTAAACCAATCAGCGAAGGCGGAACCAATGACGAGAGTAACCTCATGAGTCTCTGCCATAGCTGTCACGAGAAGATTCATCGCAGAAATATTTCTCGGGAATAAATTGTCACGACGCGACCGGGAGGGGCGGGTCAGATCTCTACGGGCAAAGGCCCCAGGGACCGCCGCCCCCTCTTCTGTGCGCGTCTGGCGTTTTCAAAAGGGTTATTAAGGCCCGGAATCGGAAAGGTGGTGAAAAACATGCCTACCAAATCGAATAACATCGGTGGCCGTGGCGGGAAACGTCCCGGTGCAGGAAGGAAAAAGTCAGCAGTAACCGAGAAAGCTGCTGCAGGTAATCCGGGTGGAAGACCTCTCACGGTCTTAGATATTCCGGAGATTGAAGGAGCCGAGATGCCAAAGCCGCATGAATTTTTGTCCGCAACTCAGCACGATGGCTCAACCCTTCAGGCCGGTGATATTTACCGGGAAACCTGGGAATGGCTTCAGAAGATCGGCGTTGCCCAGAAGGTATCGCCGCAGCTTCTTGAACGATATGCGATGTGCTCAGCCCGCTGGATTCAGTGTGAGGAAATGACCACAAAGCTCGGGTATCTTTCCAAGCACCCTACCACAGGAAAGCCGATCCCTTCTCCCTTCATCAACATCGGCATCAACTACATGAATCAGGCTAACCGGCTCTGGGCAGAGATCTTCCAGATTGTGAAGGAGAACTGCTCCACTGACTATAACGACGGCATGAATCCGCAGGACGACGTCATGGAGCGACTCCTGCGTGCCCGGAAAGGATAAGCTATGGATACAACGAAATTTGAGCAGGTACCAATCGACAAGCTGGTACCCTATGCCCGGAATGCCCGCACGCATTCCAAGGAGCAGATCGCACAGCTCCGCTCCTCCATTCGGGAATTTGGATTTGTCTCTCCTGCCGTCATCGACAGTAATTACAACATCCTCGTCGGCCACGGACGTGTTCAGGCAGCCCGCGAAGAAGGTTATACGACGGTCCCCTGTGTATTTGCAGAGAACCTTACCGATGCTCAGAAGCGCGCTTACATCCTTGCTGACAATCAGCTGGCGCTCAATGCTGGCTGGGATGAAGAGATGCTGTCCGTCGAACTGTCCGACCTGCAGAATGAATCTTTCGATTTATCACTCCTTGGCTTCGACGATAAAGACCTCGAGAAGTATCTCGCAGACGGGACTGACACGGATGTGCAGGATGATGACTTTGATCTCTCCGCTGCTCTTGAGAAGGCTTCCTTCGTGGAGCCCGGTGACATCTGGACCGTTGGCAGGCACAGGCTCATGTGCGGAGATGCCACCAAGGCCGAAGATGTAGATACATTGATGGGTGATAAGAAGGCAAACCTCATCGTAACTGATCCGCCCTACGGTGTATCTTTCAAAGCGTCGGACGGTCTCACGATCCAGAACGACTCCCTTAAAGGCGACGAGTTTTACAAGTTCCTTCTATCCGCTTTTCAGAACATGGCTTCCCACCTCGAGAAGGGTGGCGTTGCCTATGTGTTCCATGCAGATACGGAAGGGCTCAATTTCAGAAAGGCTTTCATCAATGCAGGCTTCCACTTATCCGGAGTGTGTATCTGGGTGAAGAATTCACTGGTGCTGGGACGCTCTGATTACCAGTGGCAGCACGAGCCGATCCTCTACGGATTTTTACAGAACGGCAAGCACTACTGGTCCTCCGCCGCAGGCCGGTCCCAGACCACGATCTGGAACTTTGACAAGCCTAAGCGGAATAAGGATCACCCTACTTCAAAGCCGCTTGATCTTCTCTCTTATCCGATCAAGAACTCCTCCCAGGAGAACGCGATCGTTATTGATACCTTCGGCGGGTCCGGATCAACGCTCATGGCCTGCGAGAAGACAAACCGCATCTGCATGATGATGGAGCTTGATCCAAAATACGCCTCAGTCATCCTCCGGCGCTACGTCGAGGATACCGGCAACACAGAAGGCGTTTTCGTGGAGCGTGCCGGAGAGAAAATACCATATAAAGACCTTGTAAAAGAAGTCGAGACGGATGTCTAAAATGCACCGTTCTCCGGCTTCTTTTTTGGTAGATATAGACTTCCTATTTTCCTTGCTATGTTCCGGGCACAGAGTGATGAATAGAGCTGGCCAAAGAGGCCAGGAACATTACAAGTCAAAGGAGGACACAACATGAACATCGATTACAAGGTAACAGGAGCAGACAGGAAGGCAATGGTAAAGGTCATTGAAAAGGCATCAGGCCTCAAGGCCAAGTACCTCTTCACCCCGACCTACGCTTTCGAGATCGGACCTTACATGGTAAGCCGCTACGGAGTTTTCTCGGATAGCGAAACCGCTGATCCGGAAACCACGAACAAGATCCTCGAAGCGCTCACTGCCGCAGGCTTTACTGGCGACACAATCGAAGACACTGACAGCACAGTACCTTCGGAAGATCCGCACGGAGATACACAAGGTGAGGAAGCTGCTCCGGCAGAAGCCCAGGCCCCTTTCGAAGAGCCCGCCGAGGAGACGCCAGAGGAGCCTGCTGAAACTGAATCCGAAGGGCTGCAGCCAGCTGCCACAGAGACGGTAACTGACCAGACAGGCCTTTCCATTTCCCTGCCGATCGATTCGGTTGACACCGACAAGCTCACAAAGATCCTCGAATCAAAGGGCAGGCTCATCCAGAAGGCACTCGGAACAGAGACCACAGGCTTCACAGCAGACGGCGACAAGGTAACCTTCACCTGGTTCTCCACCATCCCGGATGCTGACACAGCGGATGCAGCGACAAAGCTCATTGCGGCGATTGGAAAGATGTCGAAGAACTCCAAGCGGATCACGATGACCGAGGCAGACGTCGAGAGCGAGAAATACGCCTTCCGAGGCTTCCTCATCCGGCTCGGCTTCTCCGGACCCGAGTACAAGGCAACGAGGAAACGCCTCCTTCAGAACCTTTCCGGAGCATCCGCATTCCGAAACAAGGAGGAGGCTGACAAGTTCGCAGCCCGTCAAAAGGCACTCCGCGATGCAAGGAAAGCGGAGGCTGCAGAATGAGGATACCAACTAAGACCGAGATCGAGAGCCTGCGGGAGCAATACCCTGCAGGCACCAGGGTTGAGCTTCTGCAGATGGATGATCTGAAGGCTCCTCCGATCGGAACCCTTGGTACCATCACTGGCATCGACGACACAGGAAGCCTTCTGGTTTCCTGGGACAACGGCTCCTCGCTGAACGTGGTCTACGGAGTAGACAAGGTTCAGAAGCTCCTCTAAGATACACAAATTCTGAGAGGTTCTGGCACTACATCTTTGGTGGATTTATGAAGTCGAATTAACTGGATATGTCTGGCCGGTAGAGTGATTAATACCATAACAAAAGAAAACAACCACCTACCGAAAGGAGCCAGAAACCATGAAAAACACAGCAAACCAGATCGAAGGAATCAAGAGCCAGACCTTAGGAGTTGAGGTCGAGATGAACAACATCAAGAGAAGCGACGCAGCAAAGACCGCCGCCACCTACTTCGGGACCGGACGCTTCAAGAATACGGCAGACCGGAACGGCTACTACACCTGGAGCGCATGGGATGATAAGGACCGCGAATGGAAATTCCAGAGAGACGTTTCGATCGAAGGACCGGACGCAGAAAAATGCGAACTGGTAACCCCGATCCTTCACTACGAGGACATCGAATTCCTGCAGGGCCTCATCCGGGAGCTTCGGAAGGCTGGAGCCAAGAGCAGCGCAGAACGCGGCTGCGGCATCCACGTTCACGTCGGAGCAAACGGACACACACCACAGACCCTTCGGAACCTTGCAAACATCATGGCAAGCCACGAGCAGCTCCTCATCAGAGCCCTCGGGATTGACGCAGCAAGGACCAGCCGCTACTGCCGGACAGTTGACCCGGATTTCCTTACCGCCCTCAACAAGAAGAAGCCCCAGACGATGGCAGGCCTTGCAGACATTTGGTACACAACGCAGGGAGCTTCCTACGGCAGAACACAGCATTACAACTCAAGCCGCTACCACATGCTGAACCTCCACGCCACCTTCACAAAGGGCACGGTTGAGTTCCGACTTTTCAACGGCACCATGCACGCAGGCCGGATCAAGACTTACATCCAGCTTTGCCTCGGGATGAGTGCACTGGCCAAGGAAGTAAGAACCGCAAGCGCAAGACCTCAGCAGAGCGAGAACGACAAATACGCGATGAGGACCTGGCTCCTTCGCCTCGGCTTCATCGGCGAGGAATTCGCCACAGCGAGAGATTTCCTGACCCGCGACCTTTCCGGCGACACGGCCTTCAGGAAGGCCAGAGCCGCCGCTTGAAGGGCACAGAGAAGGAATTAGCCTCCTCCTACCGACGACCGCCAAAGGGCGGCTTTCGGTGGTAGAAGGGTAATCCCTTCGGAAAGGAGATCACCATGAAAAGATATTACTTGGCCTATGGCAGCAACTTAAACCTCTCACAGATGGCGCTTCGGTGCCCTGGTGCAAGGCGCATCGGAACCGGAACCATCAGAAACTTCGAACTGCTCTTCAAAGGCAGCAAGACCGGCGCTTATCTCACGATTGAAAAAAAAGAAGGCGCAAGGGTCCCGGTCGGGATCTTCCAGGTCACGGCTTCCGACGAAGAACGACTCGATCGCTATGAAGGCTACCCCGTCTTCTACTACAAGACAGAGGTACCGATCCGGATCACAGATGGCAAGCACAAAGGAAGCCTGGTCCAGGCCTTCATCTACATCATGCATGAAGACAGGAAGATTGGGATTCCTTCCAGCCGGTACATAGAGACCTGCATGGCTGGGTACGATGACTTCGGCTTTGACAAGGCACTCCTTCAGGATGCTGTAAAGCGCTCCTGGGAGGAATGCGGATGGGAGGCAATATGAAACCAGAAACGACAAGCCGCACGCGCATCTGCCCGATCTGCGGCAGAACCTACAGTGAGGTCCCTGCCCTCTCCCGGACCGACAACAAGACGCTGATCTGCCCGGACTGCGGCACGAGGCAGGCGCTCGAATCGATCGGTGTGGACAAGGACGAGCAGGAAAAGATCCTCTCGATCATCCACGGCAAGGCTGAAAAAACTTAATAAAATCCACAGCTTTGAAGCTACATCTTTGTGCAGTCTACTCCTCCAAATCTACTGGATATAAATTCCCGGTAGAGTGATTAATACCATAACAAAAGAACAGGAAACCACCAAGGAGGACAAGACAATGACAAAGGAAATCGAGAAAAGAGCAAACGAGCTTAGGGTACCGGCAGAGAGCACAAGCGAGGAACTTGAATGCAGAGGCTTCAAGGTCATCACCTTCGGAAACAAGATCCTGGCGGTCGGCTACTACTACATGGGCCTGCATAAGCCGAGCTACTACGCTGCAGCCTACACCTTCACAACCGACAACCACACCTGCGAAGGGAGCCTTAGCCTGAAGGCCCTCAGCGAAGACTTCTTCGAAGACGATGGACACGCCTTCGCCTGGGCCATGAACGCCTGAAGCATTTAAACACAACACCTACGAAAGATCGCTGAATCCTCAGCGGTCTTTTCTTTTGCCTGGAAAGGAGGCTAAGTCATGGGCATGCGAAAACTCAAAAACTACAAACCGACCCGCTTCATGGCTGAAGGCTCCTACTACGATAAGGACGCTGCCGACTTTGCCGTGATGTTCATCGAGAGCCTCAAGCACACCAAGGGAACCTGGTGGAAGCAGCCCTTCGAGCTCATCGACTGGCAGGAACAGATCATCCGGGATCTCTTCGGAGTCTTAAAGCCAAATGGCTACCGGCAGTTCAATACCGCATACATAGAGATTCCCAAGAAGATGGGCAAGTCAGAGCTTGCAGCTGCTGTTGCGCTGTATCTTACCTGCGCTGACGGAGAGGAACGAGCCGAGGTCTACGGCTGTGCTGCCGACAGAAACCAGGCCAAGATCGTCTACGACGTTGCAGTCGACATGGTCCGCCTCTGCCCTTCGCTTAACAAACGGGTCAAGATCCTGCAGTCACAGAAAAAGCTCGTCTATATTCCGACGAACAGCACCTATCAGGTCCTGTCCGCAGATGTAGCAAACAAGCACGGCTTCAACACCTCTGGTGTGATCTTCGATGAGCTGCATACGCAGCCAAACCGAAAGCTCTACGACGTTATGACGAAGGGAAGCGGCGATGCCAGAATGCAGCCTCTGTACTTCCTGATCACCACTGCCGGGACCGATACGAACTCGATCTGCTATGAGGTCCATCAGAAGGCTGAGGATATCATCGCAGGCAGAAAGATCGACCCGACCTTCTATCCGGTGATCTATGGCGCAGATGAATCTGACGACTGGACAGATCCGAAGGTCTGGAAGAAAGCGAATCCTTCACTTGGTATTACAGTCGGAATCGACAAGGTCGAAGCTGCCTGTGAGTCTGCCAAACAGAACCCCGGCGAAGAGAATGCCTTCCGGCAGCTCCGCCTAAATCAATGGGTGAAGCAGGCAGTCCGCTGGATGCCAATGGATAAATGGGACGCCTGTGCTTTTCCGGTTGATCCGGAGGAGCTTGAGGGCCGTGTCTGCTACGGCGGTCTCGACCTATCCTCTACTTCCGATATCACAGCCTTCGTGCTGGTCTTCCCTCCAAGGGATGAGGAAGACAAATACGTGGTTCTTCCTTACTTCTGGCTGCCGGAGGAGACACTGGATCTTCGCGTCCGGCGTGATCATGTACCTTATGACGTCTGGGAAAAGCAGGATCTTATCGAGACGACGGAAGGTAATGTCATCCACTACGGTTTCATTGAGAAGTTCATCGAGAACTTGGGTGAGCGCTACAACATCCGGGAGATCGCCTTCGACCGCTGGGGAGCCGTCCAGATGGTTCAGAACCTTGAGGGCATGGGCTTTACCGTTGTGCCCTTCGGCCAGGGCTTTAAGGATATGAGCCCTCCTACCAAGGAGCTCATGAAGCTGGTCCTTGAGAAGCGGATCGCACACGGCGGTAATCCGGTCCTCCGCTGGATGATGGATAACATCTACATCCGAAGGGACCCGGCAGGCAACATCAAGGCTGACAAGGAAAAATCAACGGAGAAGATCGATGGTGCCATTGCCATGATCATGGGACTCGATCGGGCGATTCGCGGCGGCAATGACAACGGCGAATCCGTCTATGACAGCCGAGGCATTTTGTTTTTATGAGGTGACAGGATGATAACTCTTTCATTGATCGGCTTTCTCGTGATCCGGGAAGCCTTAAACCAGATGGAGGTATGGCCATGAGTATATTTTCTAAGCTGTTCCGGAGCCGTGATAAGCCGACCGATTCGACCAATGGCTCCGGTTATCGCTACTACTTCGGAGGAACGACATCCGGCAAGGCTGTAAACGAACGGTCTGCCATGCAGATCTCTGCTGTGTATGCCTGCGTGCGTGTTCTCTCCGAGGCGATCGCATCGCTCCCGCTCCATTTGTATAAATACACAGAGGAAGGCAGCAAGGAAAAAGCTATTGACCACCCGCTGTATCTTCTTCTGCACGATGAGCCAAATCCCGAGATGACTTCGTTTATCTTCCGGGAGACCATGATGACGCACCTCTTACTCTGGGGCAACGCTTATGCGCAGGTCATCCGGAATGGCCGTGGAGAAGTTGTAGCTCTCTATCCTCTGATGGCAAACCGAATGAGGGTCGACCGGGATGAGAACGGACATCTCTACTACGAGTATCAGATGAATACCTCGGATGCTCCGACGATGAAGACTGGAACCGTGCGGCTGACACCAGCGGATGTGCTGCATATCCCAGGGCTCGGCTTTGACGGTCTCGTCGGCTACAGCCCGATTGCAATGGCTAAGAACTCCATCGGTATGGCAATGGCAACAGAGGAATATGGAGCCACCTTCTTTAAGAACGGTGCCAATCCCTCCGGCATCCTCTCGATGCCTGGTACAGTCAAGGACCCGGACAAGATCCGGTCCTCCTGGGAGCAGGGCTTCTCCGGAAGCCACAACGCAAACAAGGTAGCAATTCTTGAGGAAGGCATGACCTATACTCCGATCTCCATTTCACCGGAGCAGGCACAGTTCCTGGAAACGAGGAAGTTCCAGCTTGATGAGATTGCGAGGATCTTTCGCATTCCGCCTCACCTTATTGGAGACCTAGAGCATGCGACCTTTTCAAATATTGAAGAGCAGTCACTCGAGTTCGTGACATACACCTTGGAGCCCTGGCTCTCCCGCTGGGAGCAGTCGATGCAGAGGTGTCTTCTTCGTCCGGAGGAGAAATCAACCTACTTTATCCGCTTCAATGTAGACGGACTCCTTCGAGGGAATTATCAGTCCAGGATGCAGGGTTATGCAACCGGCATACAAAACGGCATCCTCTCCATCAATGATGTGAGGGAGCTCGAGAACATGAATCTTCTCTCGGACGAGGAAGGCGGTAACCTTCACATCTTAAACGGCAACGTCGTAAAGCTCTCTGACGCAGGCAAGGCCTACGAACAGAGTACAGAATCTACAGGAGGTAATGATGAAGAACAGAAATAAGTTCTGGCGCTGGGCAAGGAATGCGCTGGAAGGTCCAATGCAGGAAGGATCTGAAGAGCGCACCCTGTTCCTTGATGGAACGATCGCTTCTGAGAGCTGGTTTGACGATGATGTCACACCGGCTCTTTTTAAATCTGATCTGAATGCAGGCAGCGGCGACATCACGGTCTGGATCAACTCTCCAGGCGGCGACGTCTTTGCAGCTGCACAGATCTACAACATGCTCCGCGATTACAAGGGAAAGGTCACAGTGAAGATCGACGGCATCGCAGCCTCGGCTGCTTCTGTCATTGCAATGGCAGGCGACTCCGTGCTGATGTCTCCGGTCTCCATGCTGATGATCCACAACCCTTCGACAGTAGCGATGGGCGACAAGACCGAGATGGAAAAAGCAATCGAGATGCTGAACTCCGTAAAGGATTCCATCATCAATGCTTATCAGGCAAAGACCGGACTTTCCAGGAACAAGCTCTCAAAGCTCATGGATGAAGAGACCTGGATGGATTCCGGGAAAGCTGTCGAGCTCCATTTCGCTGACGGCATCATCGACCGGTCAGAGCTCTATGGTGTATCTCCTTCGGATAAGCCAAAGGAAGATGACCCAGGAGAAGCGAAACCGGACGAGCCGGATGAGGATACACCAGACGAAGGCGATGATCCGGATGAAGAGAAAAAGAAGGATGACTCTCTCGATCTTTTCTCAGGACACGAATCCATGCTCTTCTCTCGTTACCAGGTGGCAGCTGCCACAGGTAAGAAACTCCTTAGCTACTGCAAGGAGCATGAAACAACCGATGCCAAGCCGCAGCCTCACGCGGATTTGCATACAGAAACACATCACACGTACCAGATCGACGACCTCGAAAGACGTCTCGATCTCATGAAGCATTTTCTCTAATGGAGGTAAACGAAATGAACGTACAGGATTTAATCAACAAGCGTGCAAACGCATGGGAGGCAGCAAAGGCATTTCTTGACTCCCACAGAAACGAGAACGGCATCCTCTCCGATGCGGACGGCGAGACCTATGACCGCATGGAGAAGGAAATCACGGATCTCACTCGTGAGATCGAGCGTCTGAATCGCCAGAAGGCAATTGAAGAGCAGATGGGAAAGCCTACAGCTTCTCCTCTTACCGGAAGACCCGGCGCTGCAGCTCCTTCTGATGACCCGGATGAGAAGCATGGCAGAGCCTCCAAGGCATATGCCAAGGCTATGATCGCAGCCATGCGCACCGGCTTCCACCAGATCTCCAATGTCCTCGAGGAAGGCAACGATGCGAACGGCGGCTACCTTGTTCCGGAGGAATGGGACTCCCGTCTCATCGACAAGCTGACTGAAGAGAACATCTTCAGAAGCCTCGCGACCACGATCACCACTTCTGGTGAGCACAAGATCAACATCGCAGCTACCAAGCCCGCAGCAGCGTGGATCGAGGAAGGCGAAGCTCTGTCCTTCGGTGAGGCCACCTTCGACCAGGTAGTTCTCGATGCCCACAAGCTCCATGTGGCAATCAAGATCACCGAGGAGCTTCTCTATGATAACGCCTTTGATCTTGAGAACTACGTCATCGGTGAATTTGGTAAGGCACTCGGTAATGCCGAGGAGGATGCCTTCTTAAACGGTGATGGCAAGGGCAAGCCGCTCGGCATCTTCGCAGAGACTGGTGGCGGAGAAGCTGGTGTGACCATCAGCGGTACGAAGCTCTCCTCCGACGATATCCTCACCCTGATCTACAGTCTGAAGAGACCGTATCGTAAGAACGCGTCCTTCATTCTGAATGACCAGACTCTTGCGGTTATCCGTAAGCTCAAGGACAACAACGGGTCCTACATCTGGCAGCCTTCTTACACTGCCGGTGAGCCGGACAAGCTCTGCGGCTATGACATTCATACGTCCGCCTATGCTCCGCTCCTTGAGGCAGGCAAGCCTGCAATCGCATTCGGCGACTACAGCTACTACAACATTGGTGACCGTGGAACCAGATCCTTCCAGGAGCTCCGCGAACTCTTTGCTGGAAACGGCATGGTTGGCTACGTTGCAAAGGAGCGCGTGGATGGCAAGCTCGTCCTTCCGGAGGCAATCCAGATCCTGAAGGCCGGTGCTTCTGCCTGATAGAAAGTGAGGTGAGCGGACATGGTGACACTCGATGAAATGAAGCAGTATCTCCGGGTGGATTTTTCAGAGGACGATGGTCTCATCTCCTCTCTCATCACGTCCGCTACCCGCCTCGCAATGGATGTGGCGCGGACCGATGACGAGGATGCGTTCTGGACAATGCCTTATGCAAAAGAAGCTGTCTTTTTTACTGTCGCCTACATGTATGAGCACAGAGAGGACGCAGATCTTAAGTCTGTCACCCTCTCTCTTCGTGCTCTTCTAGAGGGCAGCCGGAAGGAGGGCTTTTAATGGATATCGCAGCATTAAATCTTCGGATCACCTTCCAAAAGCAGGTGGTGGAGAAAGACGAATATGGTAACCACACGACAAAGCAGGCAGATTACATCACCTGCTGGGCTACGGCCTCCGGATCAGGAACTGAAACGGATGCTGCCGGGACCACCAACCCGCAGGAGTCTATCAATTTCACGACGCGCTGGTGCAAAGCCCTCTCCGAGGTCACCTCAGATGGATACCGCATCATCGCAGACGGGAAGCTCTACAACATCCTCTACGTAAATCCGATGGGCTATAAGCATAACTCTTTGAAATTCCACTGCGAGAGGGTGAAACGATGAGCAAGACCATAAAACCAGAACAGCTCTCCGATGAAATCATGAAGGGCCTCGAAGAATACAAGGACCTCTCCACAGATGCCATGAAGGAATCCGTCGAGAAGGTGGCGAAGGATGTCAAAAAGAACATCCAATCCAAGGCTCCGGTCCTCACCGGGAAGTACAAAAAGTCCTGGAAGGTCACCAAGACCGACGAGAACAATGAGCGTCTTGTCATGACGGTTCATGCAGGCCGCTATCAGCTGACCCACCTCTTGGAGCATGGGCATGCAAAACGGAATGGCGGCAGAACAAAAGCCTTCCCGCACATCGCTCCTGCCGAGGAAGAAGGCGTGAAAGAACTTGAGGATGACATCAAAGATGCTCTTGAGAAAGGCGGCGGATCATGACATACGACAATATAGTAACCATGCTTGAGGAAGCCGGTCTTCCTCTGGCGTACGACCATTTTGCTGAAGGCGAGTCTCCGGACCCGCCTTTTATCGTGTTTCTTTCTCCGACATCGGATAACTTCGGCGCGGATAACGCAGTCTATGCCTCCTTCCCGGAGGTGAATGTCGAACTCTACACCGACAAGAAGAACCCGAAGCTCGAAAAGAAACTTGAGAAGATATTTGCAGGAAACGACATCTACTGGAACAAGTCCGAAACCTGGATCGATTCCGAGCGGATGTATGAAGTGCTTTATGAACTGACGCTGTAAAGGAGGCAGTCATGGCGAATAAGAAAAACAAGGTGAGGTACGGCCTCAAAAACGTCCACTACGCACTGGCAACGATCGCTGAGGATGGCACTGCCACCTATGGAAAGCCGATCGTCTGGCCGGGTGCCGTGTCGATTAAATTCTCGGCCCAGGGCTCCCAGGAACCCTTCTACGCCGATGACATCAAGTACTATGTCACGAGCTCGAACACCGGCTACAACGGTGACCTGGAAACCGCCATGGTGCCGGAGGATTTCAAGACCGCGGTCCTTGGCGACATCAAGGATGCCAATGGCGTGCTCGTCGAGAACGCAGATGCACAGCCGGTTCCGTTTGCGTTGCTCTTTGAGTTTGTCGGCGATGTGAAGGCGGTAAGGCATGTTCTCTACAATTGCACGGCTTCTCGTCCGGACATCGAAGCAGAGACCAAGGAAGACAAGGTATCTGTGAAGACGGAATCCCTGACGATTGATGCGTCCACGATCTTCTCGAAGGACCTGGATGCCAATGTCGTGAAGGCAGACACCTGCTCTGAAACGGATGAGGCTACCTACAACAGCTGGTACGATGAAGTGCATCTTCCGGCTAAGACCACTACTACAACTACTTCAAGTACGAGCACCAGCAGCTCTAAGTGAGGTGTGATCCATGGTTAAAGAAATAGAAATGACGCTTGAGAACGGGACCACTAAGGTCCTGCCCTTTGAAGCGAATGGCGCAACGGCTATCCTCTATCGGATGACCTTCCACGAGGATTTGATGGTCACAATGAATAACCTGGCTTCTGCTGATATCGACACCCTTGTCGGTGCGAAGCTCGGATACATCATGGCCGCCCAGGCTGCCGGGAAAACGAGCGGTCTTTCAATGGACGACTTCATTCACTGGGCTGCAGGCTTTGACGGCATCTGCCTCATTGAGAAGCTGGATGCCTTCGTGGCGATCTACCTCGGCAATCGTGCCACAACCTCAAACGCAAACCCCAAGGACGCCCAACTGACAGAGAAATAAATACAGCGGTCTACCTTCTCCGCTGTAAGCAGTTGGGCTTTACGATCCCGGAACTCTCCCTCATAGAGGAGGGCCAGATCTATGACTGTATGTCTGAGGCCGATAACGACGTGAATGGCGACTACTGCGAAGTAGCCACCCAGGAAGATTTCAACAACTGGTAAGGGCCATGACCGGATTGTTCTTCATTTGTGTCCCTCGATTTGCTATACTCGGAAAATAAGCAGTTAGGATTGTGAGGACCGATATGGAGAATAAGGGAACAGAAATTCTACAGACAGAGCATCTTATATTACGTCCATTCCGCCTGGACGATGCTGAGCCCATGTTCCGAAACTGGGCCTCAGATAACGAAGTCACAAAGTTTTTAACATGGCCAGCATATAAAGATGTATCTGTCGCCGTTGCCACTTTGTCAGATTGGGTTTCTAAATATTCGGACAGAAGCTTTTATCAGTGGGCTATCACTTTGAAGAACAATATTGATGAGCCAATTGGCAGCATCAGTATTGTAAACGAAATTGATGATGTCATTAAGGATGCCGAAGTTGGCTACTGTATCGGCAAGCAGTGGTGGCATCAGGGAATCACTTCTGAAGCTATGAAGGCAGTGATAGAATTCATGTTTGACAAGGTCGGTGTTAACCGAGTATCTGCAAGGCATGATGTACTCAATCCAAATTCCGGAAAGGTGATGCAGAAATGCGGTCTTCGTTATGAGGGTACTCTACGGCGGGCTGCAAAGAATAATCAAGGAGTATGCGATATTTGCTGCTATGGGATACTTGCATCAGAAAGATAATGAACATCCCATATAGCCTGTCCTCTTCTCGATGGTGAGGAGATCGCCGATTACGACTGCATCGAAAACTGGGACATTGCAGATGATTTCATTAAGGATCAGCATCTGCCGGAGAAATACAAAAAGCATCCAGACTGGAAAACGATCTGTAAAAACTGCAAATGGCATAACTTCTAAAGCGTCGAGCAATCGGCGCTTTTTTCATGCTCTAAAAAGGAAAGGAGGTCAGTATGGCGGATCGCATCAAGGGCATTACCGTCGAGATCGGCGGCGATACCACAAAACTCTCTGACGCCTTAAAGGACGTCAACAAGTCCATCAAGGAAACACAGAACCAGCTTCGTGATGTGAATAAGCTCTTGAAACTCGATCCGGGCAACGCCGACCTCCTTGTCCAGAAGCAGAAATATCTCTCCGAGGCGATTAAGGATACCAAGGAAAAACTGAAGCAGGAACAGGATGCCTTAAAGCAGCTGAAGGATGCTCCTCAAACCGAAGAGACCATCAAACAGCAGGAAGCTCTGACCCGCGAGATCGAGGATACCAAGCAGGCACTCAAAGGGCTCGAGGATCAGTACAAGTCTGTCGGGTCTGTTGCCGGAGTTCAGCTCCAGCAGGCCGGTCAGAAAATGAAGGATGTCGGTGACAAGATCACTGGTGTCGGTGAAGGTCTCACAACCCACGTGACGGCTCCCATTGCTGCAGTTGGCGCTGCTTCTCTTGCGGCTTTTAATGAAGTCGATGAAGGCGCTGATATCGTAAAGACCAAGACCGGCGCTGTCGGTCAGGCTCTGAAAGACATGCAGGATGCCGCGAATGATATCGCAACCACGATCCCGACAGATTTTGCCACGGCAGGTTCTGCCATCGGCGAAGTGAACACAAGGTTTGGCCTCACGGGTGACGCATTAAAGGACCTATCTCAGCAGTTCGTAGAGTTCGCCTCTATCAATGATACAGATGTCTCGACCTCGATTGATAATGTTTCCTCCGTCCTCAATGCCTTCGGTATGGATACTTCCCAGGCGGGAGGCATGCTGGACGTCTTAAACTCGGTCGGCCAGGCCACTGGTCTTTCGATGGATAAGCTCTCACAGGATCTTTCCCAGAATGCCGCGCAGCTTCAGTCGATGGGACTCAATGCGACACAGTCGGCTCAGTTCCTTGGAAACGTTGAGATGTCCGGTCTTGATGTCAGTACGGCAATGGCCGGTATGAAGAAGGCCATGAAGAATGCAGCATCGGATGGAAAGACGCTCGATCAGGCGCTTGCGGAATTCTCCGATACGATGAAGTCCAACAAGTCAGATACCGAAAAGCTCCAGGCAGCTTACGATCTATTTGGCTCCAAGGCTGGTGCTTCCATCTACAATGCCATGCAGACCGGAAAGCTCTCCTTTGATGGCTTCTCCTCCAGCATGGATTCCTTCAAAGGAAATGTCGAGCAGACCTTCAATGACACCCTGGACCCGATCGACAAGTTCAAAACGACCATGAACCAGCTGAAGGTGACCGGTGCGGATATCGGTAACTCACTCGCTACGGTTCTTGCTCCTTTGCTGGAGCAGGCAGCCGGAGCTCTGAAAAAGTTCTCTGAAGTTTGGCAGGCTATCCCCGAGCCCATGCAGCAGTTCATTATCAAGGCAGCTCTCGTTGCTGCAGCTATCGGACCGATCCTGGTAGGCGTCGGTAAGGTGATCTCTACCTTCGGAACCATCACGAGCGGCATCGGAACACTCATGAATACAATCGGCGGTCTGTCCACAGGACTTGCCGCTTTCAGCTCCATCAGCCTTCTTCCGATGATCGGTATCATTGCTGCAGTCATTGCAGCGATTGTTGCCGTCGTCGAAATCGTGAAGCACTGGGGAGAAATTACGGAATGGTTCGGCGGTGTCTGGGATGGCATCTGCTCCGGTGTAAAGACAGTCGGCCAGGGCCTTGCCACCTTCTTTACCGGGCTATGGAATGGGATCAAGTCAGGAACCGAGACTGCCTGGAATGGCATCAAGACCGGTGTCTCAACGGTATGGAACGGAATGAAGACTGGTGCCACGACTGTGTTTACCGGCATCAAGGATCACATCACGAATGCCTGGAATACGGTAAAGACCAATACCAGCACAGCCTGGGCGGGCATCAAATCCACGGTTCAGCAGAATGGTGGCGGCATCAAAGGTGTCATCACCACTGCGATGGAAGGCTACAAGTCTATCTGGAAGGCCGGGTTTGAGGTCATCAACAAGACGACCGGTGGCAAGCTCGGTGAGGCATTATCTACTGCCCGATCGAAGCTATCGGATATCAAGAATGCCTTTTCAGAAAAGATGGATGCGGCAAAGGAAGCCGTGCATGGTGCCATCGAGAAGATCAAAGGCTTCTTCAACTTCTCCTGGTCATTGCCACATCTTAAAATGCCGCATTTTTCTATTTCAGGGAGCTTTTCTCTAGACCCGCCATCGGTACCTCACTTCGGTGTCGACTGGTATCGGAAGGCTATGGATGAGCCGTATATCCTGAACAGCCCGACGCTCTTTGGCATGGCTGGCGGCAGGTTCCTTGGCGGCGGTGAAGCCGGTGAGGAGGCTGTGGTCGGTACAGACAGACTCTCCCAGATCGTGCAGGGAGCTGTTGCTGCCGCAGGCGGTAATCAAACCATTGTGATCCCGGTCTACATTGGCCAGGACCGCATCGATGAGATCGTCGTGAAGGCAAACCAGAGAACGAACTTCAGGTCAGGAGGCAGATGATGTTAAAGAAAGATTTTCCTATCTACTTCGATGACACCAAGCTCTTCTGGCCGTCGAAATGGCAGGAGTCCTACTCGGTCGTGGAAACCACTAACCAGACGGAGGCCGGGACGGATCAGGTGATTGTTACCCGCTATGACAAGCTCTCAGTCTCCTGTGAGTTTCAATGCTCCGATGTCTGGGCTGCGATTTTCACAAACTTCCGGGACCAAGACTCCATTGCCGTAAAGCTCTATGACCTTAAGACTCGAGGATATAAGACCAGGACCATGCGGATCAGGAATTTCAAGACTGATCCTGAGAAGAACAGCCAGAAGCTAAAGGACAGCAACGGTCTATACACGGTGTCCTTTGATTTATACGAATTCTGATGGAAGGAGGCTGCCATGTACAGCGTTTCAGATCAATACAAGACAGCCATGAAGCAGCCGGTGCAGCGATTCCGGATGACCGGCACAGCCGGTGATCTTTCCTTCTCGGACGAGAACATTCTCTCTGGGTCCTTCCATCTTACCAATCAGTGCTCGGATGATACGAACCCTGAATTATTCATGACGTTAGATTCCAACTGGAAATCTCGTCAGATAATTGTTTGATGATGGCATCTCATTCGCAAAAGCAGAGAGTTATCCACAAAAAGGGCAAATTATCCCCTTGTTTATG